>Ga0099364_10000316_pt1 | contig 80233 bp, 70 predicted proteins | sample TergutTh196P3_FD_73070 | JGI IMG/M metagenome (GOLD analysis project Ga0099364, IMG submission 73070) | Microcerotermes parvus P3 segment gut microbial communities from Pointe-Noire, Republic of the Congo - Th196 P3 | ecosystem: Host-associated > Arthropoda: Insects > Digestive system > Gut ...
GAGGGGGTGGAGAAGGGGTATAATGAGGGATAGTTAATTGGGGTCGTTTTTTTTTAAAAGGGGGGCCCACAAGAACGATAACCCCCCCCCGGGGGGGGGGGGGGTCTCCACTTTCTGAGGTAGAGCCGCCCTCTACTGATGCCACTAACGGCACTGACGCACCACGCAGTCGCAAGCGCCAAAACACCACGATAGCTATCATAGTCGCACTACTACTCCTACTCTTAGGAGCCTTTGCGTGGGGTACGATGCAGCGTGCCATCAATCAGTTTGCCAGTCTGAGTACACCACGTGCTGTACTACACGATGAATTCAGACGTCTTGATGCAGCCGAGTGGCAAAAGAGAGTATGGGTACAAAATAGTGGTAACTCACCGTTTATCGCACGCATATCAGCATCTGAGTTTATGCAGTGGATTGAAAGTGAAGACTGGAGTCGCGGCAGAAACATCATAGAAGGTATTCCTTTTGCTGACCCCATTTCGGCAGCTATAGAGACGACTCTTACTCCCACCCTTGACTCAGGTACGTGGGGAGTCGATGGTACTCTCATCGATACTCAGACTGCCTGGTTTAACGTTACCGCAGACATGTGGTCGATTCGTGGCCTTACTGACCCGGCAAGCATCACGAATGCAGCTCCTGCCAGAGGACATGCAGCTGATGGTACTCCTTTCAGCGAGTACTGGGAGTGGAGCTCAGATCACCTGACCTACACCGAGTGGACCGCTCTTCCTCTTTCACAGCGCTCCAACAAGTGGGTGTTAGCTGATGATGGCTTTTTCTACTACACAAGCGTCATCAGACCAGAGACTAACACACTCCCCCTCATGACCGGAGTATCTGCTGCAGACGGCTTCGATCCACTCCGTGCAGCTTTCTACTACGCTATCGACATTCAGATGGAGGTCGTGACGCAAGATGACGTGAGTGCTATGAAAGACGGTCTCGTACCCAGCAGTGGCACCGATGGCGTGCCTTTGCGTGCTGCGAGTACGCAGGGTAAGGCCATCCTTGATGCGATTAACTGGACGGCACCTGTTATTGGGCGCTTGCTTGTCAACGGTAGTGATGACTTGTCTATCACTGTACCTTTTGGCGCATCTGTCACCCTTGAAGTCGATGCCGGTGATGACCCTGACCTCACCTACCTGTGGCAGACCACCAACTCACCTTGGAACGATGCTCCGGGCACTAACGACAAAACAGAGTACACCGTCAACACGACCACACCGGGCACCTTCGAGTTTCGCGTCCTCGTATCGAATTCAGGCAACACGCCCGTAGAAAACGACGGACACACAACCGCAAGTGACACGATTACCATAACGGTAAAACCAAATCCACTGGCACCACAGCCTGCCGTGGGCACAACCCCAACACGCACTCCTATACCGAACTCTAACGAGGCAAGTCCGCCCCATCGCGTACTCTACGACGGCATACCCTTCTGGCGCATTGCGAGCACGACGCATGAGGGTAAAACTTACTATCTCATCGTGGCCCAACACACTGTCAACTACGGCACGCAATTTAACCCAGCCACTGGTGACGGCAACTTCTGGCTTTCGCGCATGGGCGCACCTGGCACGAAGTCAAGCTTGATGGCGGCAATGGACGCGTGGTATAACGCCCAAGGCCCTCAGCTTAAAGCCGCTGCGGTGTTCCCGGCCTTCAGTGGTACGATTAACCCGACCATGCCTACAAGCTCGACCTTTGGTATCGAAGGTGTAAACGGCATGGCGACACAGTCAAGCTGGATTACAGGCAACAACTGGTTTACGGCTAACAGCAACCGCTACCTGAACGGTCAGTCACGACCCAGTGAGGTGTCGGTGGGCACCTTCAACGCCAACACCCAACCTCTTACCGGTGGCGGCATCGTCGCCTTCCCGCTCTCCGGCACCGAGATTCTGGCGTATTTCCCGGACTCGCAAGCAACCGCTTCAGGCTCAGGTAACGCTACCGCCACCACGAGCGATCAACGCCTGGGTCGAATCGCGTCAGTTTCAGGTGGAGCTGCGCAGAACTGGTGGGCCAGAACGCGGGGCAGCGTCGCTACCGATGCGGGCGGGGTGGGCTCGAGCGGGTACGGGAACTTCGTGTTTGGAAGGTTGGACATCAGCGGCGCCTGGGACTCTAACACGGGCGGCCTGCACTTCGTGAATAACACCACCATTTCCCTCCGCCCTGCCCTTTGGGTGGTCGCGCCGTAAATGGTGGCCGCAGCCTTCCTGGGTGAGGCGTTGACATGACACGCCGCCCGCCAAAACGAAGTGACCTGCGCCTCGCGCTCGATGTAAGTAAGTACATTGAGCGCGGGCTGCGCAGCCACTTGAAGCCAAGCGTAGCGTTTGCCTGTGCCCTCGCTCTCGCTACGCTCGGCTTTGCAGCTTTTTTCGCATGGCACTATATCGCTGACATCTCTCACGAGGAGGCATCCGCCATCGAAGAAGAGCACCCCGCACCCGACCACGCCCTCACCGTCATACGCATCGAAGGGAACTATGCCGTATGTGAAACGCTCTCAGGCGAACTTGTCGATATCCCTCTCAAAAACCTTCCCTCAGATATTGCCGAAGGCGACCGCTTGCGCAGAGTAAACGAAGTCAGCGGCACCTATACCCTCGACACCACCAGCCCTGACATCACTAACCCCGGCTCCACCCAACCTCGCCCGTAGGAATACACCGTTTTCTTGGTAGGCTCGTAACTGTGAGGCAATGGTGAAATTATTCGTGTTTGTTTAATGCATTTTCGATTAGATTTTCGAGCAAAGCGTAATCTCTATTAAATGATCGGACACTTGCTTCAAGCATATCGCTACTTGCTATTTTCGCATAATTCAAATCGTATCCGACTGCATATGCCAGATGCTCAACAAACATTCGCTGCACGCGTCCATTGCCTTCGCGGAAAGGATGTATGGCATTGATTTCGCCAAGATAATGCGCCAGCCGTTTTGCCAAGGAAGTTAGGGTTGAGCTATCCTGAAGATAATTTTCCGCTTTCAGCTTATCAAACAAAGTATCAAGCTGTTCATCGATATGTTCGTAACGACAAAATTCACTACCTTTTGAGATGTTGACGAGACGTGTCTCGCCTGCCCATTTATAAAGATCGCCAAATAGCTCTTTGTGCATTGCCTTAAGATGTTGTGCATCAAAGTTGCCCGGTAAGTGATTGTCAAGCAGTAAGGCAGTTCGCAATGCGGTAATTTCGCGTTCGGCATCCTCCAGTACTGACGCATCGGTAATGTTTAGTTTATTGATTAGGACAAAGGAGTCTGGATAGCAATAGCGATTATCATACTCATATTCGTAATAATAATCGGACATTCGTGACACTCTTAGGCGTGTGCGTATTTTTTAACGAGTTGCGCTATCGCCTCATTAAATGAGACCTTGCCTTCGAGACATTCCTGAAGGCGCTTCTCATCATCGCGTGTCAATGGCATATCTTCCATGCGCATGGTCGCGTCAACATTTCTGATAATACGTTCGGTTTTAGTCATGAAACCATTATATCATTTTCAATAGTGCGATCTCGGCTTCAAAGAAGTTAACACGTTAAAGCACCAATCAATGCGCTCTAACGAAAGAATGTAAAAATGGTACGCCGTGTAGGGCTCGAACCTACGACCAAGAGATTAAAAGTCTCCCACTCTACCAACTGAGTTAACGGCGCACATCATACGGCTGAATTATGATAGCATATCCTACAACCCCTATGGTCCGGCAACCCCTAAGCAACCTCGCAACTCCGGACGATCCCTACGGCTCAATGATGTTAAACGCCGGGTCAAACTGGGCCAGATGTTTCTGCAGCTTGTCAATTACACTCGCATCGCCCTCGAAACGCACGAACTCGCTTTCTTTCCACTTCGGCGTTATCAGCAAAGCAACGGCTCGCTGTGGTACGGTAATCGTGAGGTCGGGGTTGTCGGCACTCGCCCCTTTCTGATGGAGCAACACGCCTGCCCGCACCGTCAGCAGGTACGGCGTCACCGTCTGCGAACCGCCACCAGCAGCTGCATCACCTTCCAACACGTTCACGTTTATCTGTGCGTTCACACTTTGTGCCGCATTAGAGTCGAAGCAAAGGTTTAGGTAATCGAAGAACATCTCAGGCTCCATCGCTTTAACCAAATCGCTGTCACCGGGATTGCTCGAGCGACCATCATGCGGTGCGTTTGGACGCGCAGACGCCCCTTCGCGTAGCTCCTTTGCGCCCGAAAGATATGCGGCACGCCATGTGCCACATTCTGCCTGATAGCCTAGCTGTTCTAGTGCCTCGGCACCGAGCTCTCGTGCTTCTCGGCACGTTGGGTCGGCAAAGACGAGCATGCTGGTAATGTCGGCGACCCACCGGTACTCGCCGTTCTCAAAGTCTTTCCGAGCACGTGCCAGCACTGCCTCCACATCGCCCAGATATTCGACGTATTTCTGAGCCCGCTCGGTTGGCGGAAGGGGATGAAGGTGTGCCGGATTGGCGTCGTACCAGCCCAGATAGCGTTGATACACGGCCTTCGAGTTGTGCGCTACCGTGCCGTAGTAGGGACGCGTGTACCATACCTGTGCCAGCTCTTTCGGCAACTCTATCATGTTCGCTATCTCATCGGAGGTATAGCCCTGGTTGAGGTAGAACAGCGTTTGGTCGTTGATGAACTTGTACGCTGCCGCCGAATTCGTTAGGTACTCGCGCACATCGGCGTTGCCCCAGTGCGGCCAGTTGTGCGACTGAAACGCGATTTCGGCCTCGTCGCCATAGAGCGTCAGTGCCTCCATGATGTAGTTTGCCCATGCGTTGCCGTCACGAACCTGTGCGCCGCGCAAGGTGTAGAGATTGTGCAGCGTGCCCGTGCAGAGCTCCGCCATCCACAGAACCTTTTTCTCAGGAAACCACGTGGTCATCTCGGCGGGAGCCTCGGTCTCGGGCACCATCTGGAACTCCATCGTCACGCCATCAACGGTGTGACGCTCGCCGGTTTGAGTAACGGTGATAGTGGGCGAGATATACGAAGCGGCACCCTCGGCAAGTGCGGTGCTCAGGCCGATACCGAGCCGTCCTTGCGGCCCGGCCTCCAGCGTGCGTCCATACATAAAGGACGATCTGCGGAACATAGCAGAACCAGCACAGACATTTTCGCTCATAGCGTACTTGGCAAAGTGCTCCGGTGCGATGATGGGGATGTTGCGCTCGCGTACCTCTTCCTCGCTCACGATACCCTTGATGCCGCCGAAGTGGTCGCCGTGCGTGTGACTGATAACGATGCCGGTTACCGGTCGCTCACCCAGCGTGTCGTTGATGAGTTCCAGAGCGGCCCGCGCCGGTTCTACACTTGTCAGTGGGTCGAAGACGACCCAGCCGGTTTCACCCTCTATAAATGTGATATTGCTTACGTCATAGCCGCGTACCTGATAGATGCCCTTGGTCACCTCAAACAGTCCATAAACATGGTTGAGTTGCGTGTTTCGCCATAGACTAGGATTGGCCGTATCGGGTGCATCGCCGTCGATGAAGTCATAGGCTGCCTGGCTCCACACGACCTTACCGGTCTCGTCGGTTATTTCGAGCTCTTCGGGTGCGGCAAGCAGCCCTCTTCGTGCATTTTCGAACTCACGCGTATCGTCAAAATCGAGCAAGTCATAGACTGCACGGTTCGCCTTTTTTGTGTATTCGGTCGCTGCTGATGTCATCTTTCACGCCCCCATCGTTCTCGTTGCCCTCATCGGATGCTCACGCCCTACGGCCCTACTTGCGCTTCTATCCGAAACATCACTCTCCCATGTTATCATTATTTTTGGGAGGGATATCATCATGAGCCTTGTAGAAGTTCGCAATCTGACGAAAAAGTTCGGGCAGTTTACCGCGCTCGATAACGTCAATCTTACCGTAGAACCCGGCGAAATCTACGGCTTTATCGGGCCGAATGGGGCGGGAAAGACGACGACTATTCGCGTGCTGCTCGGCATCCTTAAAGCAACGAGTGGAAGCGCAACCATCTTCGGCAAAGACGCGTGGAAAGATGCGGTGGAGATTCACAAAAACATTGCCTACGTTCCCGGCGACGTCAACCTGTGGCCGAACTTAACCGGCGGCGAGGTCATCGATCTGTTTGTGCGGCTTCATAAGAGCAAGAACAAGAGTCGTAAAGACGAGCTCATAAAGCGTTTTGACCTCGACCCCACCAAGAAATGCCGCACTTATTCGAAAGGGAACCGGCAGAAAGTGGCGCTGGTTGCAGCGTTTTCTTCGGATGCGGATCTCTACATTCTTGACGAGCCGACGAGCGGCCTCGACCCCCTCATGGAGCGCATCTTCCAAGAATGCGTCGGGGAGATCAAATCTGCAGGTAAATCGGTGCTTCTGTCTAGCCATATCCTGCAAGAGGTCGAGCGGCTGTGCGACAAGGTGAGCATTATCCGCGCCGGTGCCATCATCGAGACCGGCACTATGGCAGAACTTTTGACGACGCTTGGCATTACCGATATGGAAAACGCTCCGACACTCGAAGAGCTGTTCATGAGCCACTACGAGGGCGATGCCGGGGGAGCTCTTCCCGCTGCCTCGACAGCACTCGCAGGCGCAAAGGAGTAGGCGACATGTTTGCGAACACCCTTCCGCTATGCCGCCTGATATTTCGGCGCGATTGGTTCCGCATACTTGCGTGGTTCGCCGGTCTTATGCTGCTCGTTGTCGGATTCGCTGCTACGCTGCCGGACATGTATCCCACGGCAGCCGAGCGGCTCGTTATGGCCGAGACGATGCGCAACCCCGCGATGGTCGCCATGATGGGCCCCGTCTATACACTTAATGACGGCAGCTTTCCCCTCGGTGCACTTTACGCGAACTTCATGATGGTGTGGACCGCTCTGTTCATCTCGATTATGAACATCTTTCATGTCGTGCGTCACACGCGCCAAGACGAGGAGCAGGGGCGCACCGAACTTATTCGCTCGCTGCCGGTCGGACGGTTGAGCAATCTTGCCTCGGCGTTGGTTTCAGCGGCTATTCTTAACATGGTTTTTGCCGTTGCTTTCGGGGTAGGGCTGGGAGCACTCGGCAATGAAGGGATGGGCTGGACCGGTTCCCTGTTGTTTGGAGTGCTCATAGGCATCGTCGGCTTCATGTTTGCCGCGGTGACTGCGATATTTTGCCAGTTGTGCGCCAATGCGCGGACGGCTCAGGCACTCTCATTCGCGTTCCTTATCGTCGCATTTTTGGTACGCGCGGTGGGTGACATGCAGGAAAGCGATGTGCTAGCGAGCCTTTCACCGCTCGGTCTGATTTTACGCGCACAAGCTTATGTAAACGATTTTTGGTGGCCGGTTCTTATCGCTCTGTTTGTCGGTGCTGCAGTTTTGGTAGCTGCTTTCTGGCTGTGCAGCATTCGTGACTTGGGCGCAGGACTTATTCCTGCGCGTCCGGGAAGGCGAGATGCAGCACCCTATCTGCGTAGCGCGGGCGGGCTTGCGTGGCGGCTTCTCAGGACGCCCGTTATCGCGTGGGCAATCGTAATGCCGATTTTAGGCATGAGCTACGGCTCCATCATGGGCGACATCGAGTCTTTCGTCGAGTCGAATGAACTCTTCAGAGCTATCACCGGCGGCGACCCTATGCAGCTTGTGGCCATGTTCATGTTCGTCCTCGCGTTGGGTGCGACGATTCCGGTCCTGCAGTTTATCCTCAAAGCACGCTCACAAGAAAGCGGTGGATACGCCGAGCATATTCTCGCACGTTCCGCGTCACGATACGACCAGCTCAAAGGATATTTTCTCATTGCGTTGCTCGCCGCAGTCTTTATGCCGTTTCTGACCGCCGTCGGTTTCTGGGCAGGAAGTTTTCCGGTTATGGAAGATCCGATTGCGTTCTCGCGCCTTTTCGAGGCGTGCATGGTCTATGTGCCGGCGCTGTTCATTATGCTGGGCATTGCCATGGTGCTCATTGGCTATCTGCCACGGTTTACCTCGCTTGCGTGGGCGTATCTCGGGTTCGCGTTCGTCATCATCTACTTCGGCGGCCTCATGCAGCTGCCGGAGTGGCTGAACAAGCTCTCCCCCTACGGCTATATCCCCCAGCTGCCCAACGACGAGTTCACTACAATGGTGGCCGTGACGATGGGCGTGATGGTGGTGCTGTCAGCCGCGATGTGTGTGCTTGGTTTCATCGGGTATCGCCGCCGCGACATGAACTTCTCGTAGGGGAATTTCATACGGGAAAGTTCGAGACCCTGTTCGTCGAATACGTGCTTCGTGTATGATGGTGCCATGAGTAAAACGGTGCAGCTGAAGCTGAACAAGAAACATCTATGTATTGCGCTCGTCATAGTTGTCGCGCTTCTCATTGTCATGATGGGTGCGCTGCTGCGTATCATTGCGGCCGATGCGCGTCGATATGCGACCCAGGATCGCGTCGAAGAGGCGGCCGCATACTGGCAGGACATCGACGCAAAGGGCAATGCTACCGGTGGCATGAGTGGCGTAGTCGGATTTGACCTCGAAACTGCGCAGCGTCTGCCGGCCGACGTGACGCCCGAGATGTGGGTTACGGCATACTATGAGGCAATCGTTGCGCAAGATTGGCAGACGGCATGGGAACATCTTCCGGCTGATAAGCAGGTCGCTCAAACCGCTGCTCAGCTGGGGGAACAGCTTCTTGAATACGGTGTCACAGATTGGCGGCTGCTCGACTCAGAGGACGCCAATGGTGTGCTGGTGATTCAAACCAAACAGATGACTGAGTATGGCATATTTATCAATGGCTGGACGTTTGTCAGAGCCGATGATGATACATGGATTTTGCGTAATAAAGCCGTAACAGGCATGGAGTAATGGAGCAGATACGCGCAGCACTCGAGCGCGCCGGCCAGCCCTCGTATCGCCTACGTCAGATTGAGGAGTGGCTGTGGCAGCGCGATGCGCAATCCTATGATGAGATGACGAATCTGCCGGCGGAGCTGCGTGCGCTGCTTGCACAAGAGGCTCCACTGATGCGCGCTGAGACTGCCGAGCGACTTGTTTCGATTGATGGCACGCGTAAGTATTTCGCCCGTCTCGCTGATGGCGAACACGTCGAGGTGGTCGGGCTGCCGGCCGCTGGGTCGTCTACGAAAGAGCGACTGACGGTCTGTGCCTCAACACAGATTGGCTGTGCGATGGGATGCACGTTTTGCGCGACCGGCGAGGGCGGATTTGTACGAGATTTGAGTGCGTTCGAGATTGCCGACACGGTCGCACTGGTGGCGCGCGATTTCGGCCGACGCGTTTCTAACGTGGTGCTCATGGGGCAGGGCGAGCCATTCGCCAATTACGACGCCTCGCTTGAAGCGTTACGCATATTGAACGCACCGCATGCGTTCGGCATTGGTGCGCGCCACTTGACGGTATCGACCTGCGGACTTATCGCCGGTATCGAGCGGTTCGCTACCGAGCCGGAACAGTTCACGCTTGCCGTTTCGCTGCATAGTGCCGTGCAGGCTACACGCGATGCGCTGATGCCGGGGGTTGTCGGCCAGCCACTCGACGAGCTGAGGCGTGTACTTATCGCATACTTTGCGCAGACGGGGCGTCGCCCATCGCTCGAATGTACGCTGATAGCCGACGTGAACGACACACCTGCCGAGGTTGAGGCGTTGGGGAGGTTTGCTGCTGACATAGGCGCGCATGTTAACTTGATTAGCCTTAACCCAGTGACAATGGGTGCGGAGGCGCAGTGCGACAATTTTACGGAGCCTTTAGCGGAATTAGGACGAGATCCACTTGCGCAGCAAGTTAGCTCGTCCGTAAGCGTAGACGAGACTGTGGCTCGTCGGAGCGATATGGAGCGGGGCGTATGTAAAATTCGTTGCCGAGCCTCCGCACCTACTTCGGTGGCGACGACTTTGCGTACGCGCTTCGGTGTTGAGACGACGGTGCGCACTCCCCGAGGCGTTGATATCGATGGCGCATGCGGTCAGCTTTATGCCCGCAAGCCGCTTGCAGTATGATACTCTAACGATAACCATTTTCGTATTGATTCGGAGGGAGCTGCCATGGATATTACCGAGGTCGAAACCAGACTTATTGCGCTCATTGACACCGCGCTTGGCTGGAAGGATGTCAAGCCCGAAGATGGCTTCCTCGCCGACCTAAACGCAAAGTCGATGGATATCTTTAAGCTTGCGATGTTTATCGAGAAAGACTTCGGCGTGAAGGTACCTGTTGCCGATTTGCTCGCCAGCGTGACCGTAGGTGACATGGCCAAGGCAATCGCGGCGTATCTCTAGCATGAACGTCATCGAGCAACTCACCGCTCGCGCCCAAGCGGGCTCTGCGCGCATTGTCTTTCCCGAAGGCACCGATGAGCGTATCGTAGCTGCGGCCGATTTTCTGCGTGAACAGGGAATATGCGAGCCAATCGTGCTTGGTGCAGGCGACGCGAGCGAGGATGCGAGCGCAGCCGATGCGGCTACGACGGTTCCGACAGCGCAGGCCTCAAAGTACGCCCACGCACTTGCGGAACGCACTGAGATGCCGGCCGAAATCCTGGAGATGATGCTTGCTGAGCCGCTCAACTATGCAGCAGCGATGGTCGCGTCAGGTGATGCCGACGGCATGGTCGCTGGCCTTGCATGTGCCACGCAGGACGTCATTATGTCAAGCCGTATGCTTATCGGATTGCGTGAGGGCTGTGAGCTGCCATCAAGTTTCTTTATCATGGAGCTGCCCGAAGGCGTAGCAGGCTACAAACTCGGCGAGGATGGCTGTCTCGTGTTTGCCGACTGTGCCGTTGTTGCAAACCCTACGGCGAGCGAGCTGGCGTCTATCGCAATAACAACGGCCGACAGCACGACGAAACTTCTCGGCTGGGAGTCACGTGTGGCGATGCTCTCGTTTTCGACGACGGGCAGCGCCGTACACGATGATGTCAAAAAGGTAGCCGAGGCACTCGAAATTGCGCGAGGTAATCGTGCCGATCTTGCCATCGAGGGCGAATTTCAGGCTGATACGGCACTCATCGAGGCCGTTGCTGTCTCGAAAGTAGCCACATCGGATGGCGGTGCGCATCGCGTGGCCGGCCGCGCAAATGTACTCATCTTCCCAGACCTTGACGCCGGCAACATTGCCTACAAACTCGTGCAGCGTCTGGCCGGTGCAGCCGCATACGGGCCGGTATTGCAAGGTTTTGCCAAGCCGGTAAGCGATCTTTCGCGTGGCGCGACCGTTGACGATATCATCGGCGCCGCGATTATCACTGCAGCGCAGGTGTAGGGTGCAGCGATGAACGTACTCGTACTCAACGTAGGAAGCTCGTCGCTGAAGTTCGACGTATATGATACCGCGCGTAACACGGCGCTTCTTACGGGCAACATCCAGCACATCACTACTACGGCCGACATGGTGCTGACCTGCGGCGATGCACGTATCGAAGAGCAGCTTCCCATCGCCTCGCATAAAGAGGCGATACCGGTTATCGATCGACTTATCGAGCAATACGGGCTCACGTACGAAGCTATCGGCTTTCGCATCGTCCATGGTGGCGACTTTAAGCACCACACGCTTGTGACCGACGAAGTACTCGAGCAGGTCAAGAAGTTCAGCCCCCTTGCGCCGTTACATAATCCGATTGCGATTGCCGAGGTCGAGGCGATACGTGCTACCACTGACAAGCCAATCGGGCTTATTTTCGACACGGTGTTCTACCACACGCTGCCGGCGAAGAGTTACACCTATACGGTGCCGGAGGAGTGGCGTGCGCTTGGCGTACGCAAATACGGTTTTCACGGGTTGAGCCACCACTATCTGTACCATCGCGTGAACGAACTTGCAGCTGAAGTGGGCACTTCGGCAGATCGAGTGATTTCGTGTCACTTGGGCGCAGGGTCATCAATCACCGCGACCTCACCGGCTGGTGCGCAGGATACCTCGATGGGCTTCTCGCCGCTCGCCGGTATTATGATGGGCACGCGTACCGGCGACATCGACTCGGCCGTTGTTGAGTTTATCGCAAACAACACTGATCTCACGCTTGCCGAAATTACACGTGCACTGAACAGCGCATCGGGCTTTCTGGGGATGACCGGCACCGCGAATGTGGCCGAGGTTTGCGAACGTGCTGTCGCCGGTGACGAGCAGGCGCAGCTTGCGCTCGATATCTTTGTGAAACGTATCGCTGATTACGTGGCAGCGTACTATGCGACGCTCGGCGGATGTGACGCGCTCGTCTTTGCCGGTGGCATCGGCGAGAACTCTGCGGTCGTGCGCGAACGAGTGATTGAAGCACTGGCTTCGCTCGGCTTTACGCTCGATATGGCTGCGAATGCGCGCAATGAGCATGATAGTGATCTAAGTATGGGCGCTGGCAAGAGTGACGGGACTCGAACCCGCGACTCTCACACCAATCCGGCAATATACGTCATCCAAACCGACGAAGCCTCAGTCATCGCAAGCGAAACCGCCACACTTGTTTCCGCGTAAGGAGTAACGATGCAAGATTTTGCAATGTCAATGCTTTGGTATTGGGTATGCTATGCCTTGGTAACACTTGTTGGTATTTTGCATACGGTCTTCAATATTTACGTCCTGAAGATGTCTCCCATGGATGAACAGGGTATGGGTGAGGGTTACGAAAGAACCAAGCCATGGCACCCTCTTTATAACATCATTTTGTTTTCGCTGTTTGGCTGGCTCTATATGAATGGCCTATCACACCCCACTCTTGGCGAAGCCGTCATAACAGGTGCGCTATGGACGGCAATAACCATCGTGTTTGATGTTTTCGGGTGGGTTCTCATCAAGCATCCTTGGAGTTTGAGTTTCAAGGAGTTCTATATCGATTATCAACCATGGATTACCTTAATCTACATCGCGATATTCCTTGGTCCAATCATTGGATATTTCTTTGTAAGTTGATGGTGGGCGAGGAGGGATTTGAACCCCCGACCTTGTCCTTGTAAGAGACCTGCGCTTCCACTGCGCCACTCGCCCATGTATCAATGCATTATATTATCACAAGTCTCATATTTCACGAATTACATCATACTCATATCACGCTCCAGATTGGCAATGGCATGGACCTCAAGACCGTATCAGAACGCGTCGGACATAACAGGACGAGCACCACGATGGATATCTACGACCATGCGATACCTGCTAACGACCATGCGGAAGCAGAACTCATCGGCAACTTGCTGAGACGCTGATGCCGTCCAGCAAAATTGAAGTAATTACCCACACTAGACGTGTTGGTGTGAGCAATTACTCTAAAATGGCACTGGACAGAGTAGTATCTACATGCAATAATATACATTATTCATTGTATATTGCATGTGAAAGGTACATTTTGAGCAACTATCCTCATATTAGGCACTGGGTTGAAGATTTACCGAAGATGGGTCGTTCGTCTTTCACCTTGGATGATGTTCGGGCGCAGTTTCCTGATATGTCTTCGGAAAGCATGCATCGCGCCTTGGATAGATTGTCTATAGCCGGGAAGGTGCAATCAATCTGGCGAGGCTTCTACGCCATCGTATTGCCCGAATACGGGCTTGATGGCAACATCCCGCCCGTAGAGTACATCGATCAACTCATGGCTTATGCGGAAGCTGATTACTATGTTGCGCTACTGAGCGCGGCATCATACCAAGGTGCATCACATCAGGCACCGCAAGTATTTCAAGTGATATCCAATAAGCAAATGCGCTCAAAAACTGTTGCCGGAACTCAATTGGAGTTTGCACTCAAGACAAGTATACTGAAAGACGGCATTGAGCAAAAGATGATGAAAAGCGGCTACGTCAATGTCTCTGTGCCTGCCCTGACGGCTCTCGACCTTGTGCGTTACCCTTCTCGATCAGGTGGCATCTCTCACGCCGCATCAGTAATTGCGGAACTTGCCGATGTTATTGATTTCGCAACTCTTGACGAAGACGTACTGAGGGCTGAGCCGCGTGCCACAGTGCAGCGGCTCGGCTATCTGTTGGAAGATGTAATCGGCGAAGCTGAACTTGCAAGAGAATTGTATGAAAAATGCCAGCAAATGGAACTGCGCTTTTTTCAAGCCAATCTGGTTCCGAAACAAGAGAGCAAAAGGATTGGGTACAGCAGTAAATGGAAAATTGTTATTAACTACGACGTGGAGGTAGACGAGTGATACCGCAGGCAGCGATTACGCAATGGCGCAATACGGTGCCGTGGAGCGATATGCACCAAGTCGAGCAAGATTTGATTTTGAGTAGAGCATTAGTGGCAATTTACTCCGATGAATTCCTCGCCTCGTCCCTTGCCTTCCGTGGTGGTACTGCGCTTCATAAACTATACCTCAGTCCGCAACCACGATACTCCGAAGACCTCGACTTTGTGCAAGTCAGGGCAGAGCCGATACGCCCTGTGCTGGATCGCCTTCGTGATGTGTTGGCGTTTCTTGGTGAACCGAGCGTAAAGCAGAAGAGAAACAACAATACGATGCTCATGAGCTTTGAAACTACATTTGCACCTGTTGTTAACCTCCGCATCAAAATCGAGATCAACTGCAGGGAGCACTTCACGGTACTAGATTGGACATCTTTGCCGTTTAGTGTAGACAGTCTTTGGTTTAACGGGGATTGTGACATTCTCACGTATCAACTTGAAGAGCTTATCGGCACAAAGATTCGTGCTCTGTATCAGCGCAAGAAGGGCCGTGATTTGTTCGATTTGGTATACACCCATGATGCTGCTGATCTGGATGCTGTACAAGCTATTGAGTGCTACAAACGCTACATGAGTTTTCAGGGAAATCATTTGCCGACGGCACGCGAGTTCATGCTTAACCTTGAAGCCAAGATGGAAGATCGGACATTTAAAGATGATGTTTATCCCATGCTTCGAGCCGGAATTGAATACGATATTGATGAAGCATTTCAAAAAGTGAGCGATACGTTCGTCGTATTGATGTAGGGCGCATGCTGGGAAATGACCTCCCCACCTATCCCTTCGGAAGAACCTCCTGGGCTCTTGCCGACGGGAGGAGCATCTGTGTTTATCGCTAATTTTGTGAGCAAACTTAGAAAAATAACTACATACGGAAATACAAGACTCCTTCTGTGTGCCACTATTATATTCAAAGAACTTGTCCCTGACAGGAGAATATCGTAAACTGCAATGAGTGGGAATTGCAACACCATACTTTGCCAGGACACCTTAAGGAGTTCGCAAATGACTCGGGTTCTAATTCAAAGCAACTACGTTGGGCAACCTGAGGTTGAGATTCTTGTAGCAGATTGCAGAATAGATAATCTTACATTCTCTGTCGTAAAAATGCATGGCCTCGTACCGCCTATTGATTTTTCAGTACTAATGTTTGAGTTTTCAAAAAATATTACCTATGCGGCTACTTATGAAATAATCAAATATTCAATTTTCAAGTTGATAGGTATTCTCAAAAAGAAAAATGCACAACAAATGCATTCAATCAGAGTGGTCAATAACGACAAGGCGAGTATTATTGAAATTTCTTTTGAATTAACGGATGAGCAAAAAGATAAATTAGTGGATGCTGCAATCAAGGCTGTTATTTAGTTCAGGTCAAAATCCGCAGAACGTGAGTGCAGAAAACCTCATAAAAGGTATTCAGCTATCAAGTGGCAAGGATATGCATAACAATAAGCTTTTTTATGAGCAAATGGTCAATTTTTTTGACAATAAAAACACACGTGTCCTAAAAGATTTACGAGACACTACTGACAGAATGCCTACGGATTACCAAGATTCACATTTTTACAACATGATAGCAGAGTCTTTTTCGGTCCTGAAGGAAACTGCCGAGACTAAGCAAATAAAATTTGCCCATCGCAATGTTGTCGCCAAGCCAGTTCCAGTTTTTGGAACCTTCGATATGGAATCCTTAAGTACCTTCCTTGTGGTTGATGACCAAACTCCTGCAATTATTTTTAGTAATGGATTGCTCAAATTCACACAGAGAATACTAGAGATAATAATCAAGGAGCAGTTCTTGCGAGATAAGAATATGCTTACTGATCAAGATAAGGAGAGTTTTGCCAAAAACTTTATTGATGTCATGATCAGCTTCCATCTCTTTCATGATGCTTACTATGCGATTCCCCTGGATCTTTGCAATACGGACGACTTGGACTCTTTGGATGATTCTGATGAAGCGGCTAATCAGATAGAGGCTATGCCTGATTGTCTTTTTAGCAGAGAATATATTGAGCTTCACTTGGATATTTCTGATGCTACCTATTTGTGGATGGCTGCCCACGAATATGCGCATTTGGTGTTAGATCATCCGAGCTCAGCTGCTCAGACTTCAGAGGAAATTGCAGGTGTTGATGTTGCTCAAATAGAATATACGTGGCAGCAGGAATATGATGCTGATTTACTTGGGGCAATGTTCGTCATGAATAGTCACCTTTCATATATTGGGGCATATGGAATCTACGCTGCCTTGAGCGTATTGCTTTTCGGATGCTATTCTGAGACAGCAGGCACTACTTCGCACCCTCCAATGCGCACACGGATAGACAATCTTCTTGGTTATCTGCAAGGATTTGAGTTTCAGTTAAAACACTACAGAGAAATCGATCGAATTCTTGCCCCCAAATTTATTTGCTATCAACATTTTATAGACTATCTAGGAACAGAGAGATTGGAAAAACTTTCTCTCAAGGAAATCCAAGAGGAATTGTATCAAAAAATCGACTTGCTTTGATTAAGAAAAGCTCAAAGTCATCAAGATATTTACACATATGAATCCATATTCAGAACAGTAGCCAGTTGAGCCGTACTACGTTTGCGGGCAAGCCTACGTGCCGTATATGTATTTTGTCTGTGCTATAATCACGTTGTCCAAAATCGACTGGCAACAGTTGACTAAAACCTAATATTTCTTTGGAAAGTAGGCTGGTATTTCCAGACCGGTAATGAGGCGCTTAACCTCTAAATCGGTCTGGGTGCAGTTGCTGTTCCCATAGTTGATTTTGGACAAGGGGTTAGGCGCCTTTTTGCGTGCCCTAACATTCTTCTTGCTATGATGGCTAGTGATGTGTTTTGAGTTGAAGGGCATAAAATGATTAAGTCCACACATATCAGCAGGAGTTTATCCCGTATTGTTCGGTATGGAATGCTTTTTGGGATGTACTTGATACTCAGTTGTGTATTGATCTTAACCGTAGCTGTTGAATCGGTCTATGCAACAGGTGGCTTCAAAACGATCGAGTCAGCCCCATTCTTTAATGTGGGAATTGGCAAAGATGGCTCGCTTTGGACATGGGGAACCATCAGTACACAAACCAACCTGTACGGTGAGCTCGGTAATGGAACTACGAATCCCCCCACTGAGTTCGTCCCCGCGCGCGTCGGAGATGATAATGATTGGGACAAGATTACTGTTGCGATATATCATTCGCTGGCCATCAAAAAAGATGGTTCGCTTTGGGGATGGGGTCTTAACGGCAGTGGGCAACTTGGAGATGGTACGCTTGCCAACAGGCATAGCCCCGTGCAGATTGGCCGTGATAAAAACTGGAGTGAGATTATCACTATTCATCATGCCACTTTTGCCCTTAAAAACGATGGTTCATTATGGGTGTGGGGAGGCGGTCTATTCAGCACCATATTCCAAGGAGATCTGTATGCTTATCGCACTCCAACTCAAGTTGGGGGCGACACTGATTGGAAAACGATTATCCCCTTATCAGAGTACGGTCTGTTGATTCTGAAACAGGATGGCTCGCTTTGGGCATTGGGAGAAGATCGATATCAATCCGGGTCGTTTGGCAATGGCTCTACTGATGCATGCTACTCAAGTCCCGTTCTCGTCGGCAATGGAGATACGGACTGGAATGAAGTCTGGAGTGACGGCTACTCCACCTTTGCAATCAAACGGAATGGTTCGCTTTGGGGGTGGGGCCGCAATGGCAGCGGGCAGCTTGGCGATGGAACCACCATTGATCGATTAAACCCTGTTCCCATCGGAAATGATAGGGACTGGGAGACAATAAATCGGGGTAGTGGTTCTTGTACGTTTGGCATAAAGAGCAACGGTGAACTGTGGGCATGGGGATCCGCAGTCTCTAGTACCCTTGGCGATGGGGTTACAGAACAAAGTCTCATCCCTATTCGTATCGGGAATTCTACTGATTGGCAAAAAGCTCACATACGATGGACACCGAGAGGTTGCGTCGTTATCAAAGCGGATGGTTCACTTTGGGGATGGGGTTCAACTTGGCGATACCTTGGCCTTTTTGAGCCGTATCGTGGTTTTGATAGCCTCGAACCTATTCGTATTGGAAATAGTTTTGATTGGGTTAAAAGTGTGCAACATACTAATAGCAATGGTGGGCAATATCTCTTGAAAAATGATGGTACCTTGTGGCAATGGGATTTGCAAGAGCTTATTTCCGTTGTTCGCGAGGGTCCTACTTTCTTTTGGTGGATACCAAATACTGGTGGTCGTGTATCAACGTCATCAAAAGCACTGCCGGCACTTGTATTTGTGTCGGGCACGTATAACCAGCAAGTTGGTCGACGGTTTAATCCGGATACAGCAGTTGATGAAAGAATTCTTTCCGAGGATGTTGTGACGGATGACCGATATTTTGACGAGCTTTGGGACTATGCTAAATCGGATCTAACCAAACGACAAGTAGGCTATCTTTACAAAGTCCCATCATATCCGAATGAGGCCGAAGGAAAAACGCTTAAACCCTACACTTTAAACTCCGAGGATGGCAAGTTTTACAACTCAAACGCTATTTCTGCATTTTTGGAAGAGACGGTAATTCGTGAGGGTATAAAAGAAGTTATTTTTGTCACATATTCTAAAGGCGGACTGGATGTAAGAGAATATCTTGATAGTGAAAACTACGCAAACCAAAAAGATAAGCTAAGAGTTAAAGGGGTTATCCAGCTTGCTGCCCCAAATGCCGGAACACCGATTGCCCCAACGGCAACTAGTGGTTGGATTACAACTGGACTCGGATTTGCTGCGAGTAAGATCTGTCCTGCTACCGCGGACATGGAGCCCAGCATTGCAAAAGACTGGAACAGGTTCTCAAGAAATCCGCACAAGGTGCCCCTGTATACCATTGCCGGTGATTATTTCTACGGCGAGTCCACTCTTGACGCATTAATTGATTACAACGCAGGTGATTTGCAATATTATCCCTATCGCGGATCGGACAATTATGAAGCTGCGAGAACTGTGCATGATCTGTTAAGGCATATATTCAAAGATGAGCCCAACGACGGCACAGTTCCCTTGTGGAGTGCAAGAAATATCGCTGGAAACGATATGTATCGAGCAGGCGGTCGCGTTGAAAAACTTCCTGTGAAACATGCGTCAGCATTCCCTCTTTCTTTGGGAAGTTATCAACGTGGTGAAACCGTGCTTGCGAAATTCGGGAATGATCCTATCAGGACCGCATCGATTACGACAAATAGCACTCAGATTAAACGTCATATCAAAACCTTCCTTGATGAGATGGGTGCAAAAGGCATTACGTCTGGAGGGGGATTCCGTTCCACCACATCCTCGATATCAACGAAATCCTTGCAGGATGATAGCGATATCAAACCTCTTTCGTTCGAGCAGAATCCTTTTGTCCTCTCGTTAAGTCAGCAAGTTGCGAGCCATCCTGTTCGGTTTAGTGGTAACCAGGCTTTAATATCACTTGAGTCACCTGTGGGAGTATCTTTGTCCATAAAGGATGCAGGTGGTGAATCTTTGCGGGTTAGTCAAATCGATGAAGGCATTTGGCATGTCCGCGATATCGTTCCGGATGAATATACTTTGGAAGTACTTTCGTCTGACGTCAAAGACACCACGATTAATATATTGGATTTTGGCGAGTTGGGCCTGATGGCTGATGCACCTGCTAGTGGTAACAAGAACGGAAGTGTTGAAGTCGCGGTATCCCTTCAAGACATTGATCGCCAGTTAGGAGGGACTATCACCTCTGCATCTTGTGCCGTCGGGGAAGCGGGAGTTCCTTCGCAGCTATCGGGCGACAAGACTGCAACGGGAACAGTAGTGCTCCCAAATGTATCGGGGCTTACGTTCCTGCTCTTCGAGGTATCGGGAATCGATGATTCTGGCAATGAGTTTGAAAGAATTGCTGTTCAACCGATACGCGTTACTGAGCCGGTTGCCGAGTTCTCCGATGCCTACTCCTTGAACATGTCTTTAGATCAGGATGGCAAGATCGAATCACTCGAATTATCTGTGGGGATAATCGGCAAAACTGCGGCAAAGGTATCTGTTATCGCAGATATAACCGATGCCGGTGGAAACTTACTTGCTCAGCCTTGTTTGGATGTCGATCTTGATTCGGGCTTCGATGAGATGGTTAAGTTGCATGTGGATTCGGATCTCATTCATCAAAACATGGTAGTCGAGGGGGCTATTAATGTATCGGAAGTGCGACTTGTCCATAGGCATGATGATTACTCATTGATAATCAACAGTGCCTCTGATGTTGCGACATCTGTTCCGCTCTATAAGAATGACTTCGTTAGTTTCGGCGGAACTTTCCATTCGCTGGATTCGCTTCATGAGGGTGAAGTGACTCTACGAGGTACGGTGTACGCAACAAGTGGAACCGTGACAGGTGTACAGGTGTCCTTTGATGCCGGCGAGACGTGGTATGACGGAGAGATACAGCAAGGCGCGGGCATAGAGGATCTCGAGTGGAGTATCGACGTTTCTCTCGAAGAGGGACCACACGGCGTGTTCATGCGTCCTGTTGTCGAGGGTATGGCGGATTTGCCGCTGCAATTCTGGACAAGCGCCATTTTTGAGGTTTTGCCCTCAGAAAATCCTTCGGAAAACCATTGGGATATCACTTTTGACTCGCAGGGTGGCAGCGCTGTTGCCAGTCAAACCATCGAGCATGATGGTTTCGTCACAGAGCCTACTGACCCAACGTGGACAGGCTATGACTTCTTGGGTTGGTTTACTGAGCCGGTAGGTGGCACGCAATTCGATTTCGGTACCCCCATCATAGAAGATCTCGTATTGTATGCGCATTGGCAAGAAACAATGCCGGGCTACCTGGATGAGTTTACAGTGACATTTGATTCGCAAGGTGGCAGTGCGGTAGCAGACGCGAATGTCAGCGATGGCAGTATTGTTACCGAACCAGTGCCCCCAGTACGCGATGGCTACCTGTTTGATGGTTGGTACACGGACACGACATATGCTACTGCGTGGAACTTCGAACTTGATGTCATCACGGTCGATCGTACTTTCTATGCCAAGTGGCTTGTTGCCGACTCGACTATTACTGGCGCCGTCACGGGCAATGATGGTAATCCTATGGGTGTGTATGTCGGTGTTTGGACCTTTGCACCTACTCCTGTTCAGATAGATGTCTATCGTTTTGATACAAGTACAGGAGACTGGAATTGGTGTGCGCGAACAAAGACCGACTACTACGGCAAATACGCACTCTCTGTTGCCGGAGGGCAATATCGCGTTAAATTTGATGATACTAGAATGCGCGAAGCAATTGAGTGGGATGAATGGGACTGGGGTACTGCGGTATGGGGTGGGGGCGACGTAACACCAGAACCTATCTGGTGGAATCAGGTGTCTTCTGCCGATGATGCCGGTACCCTCGATGTAGCTGACGGCGAAACGCTTGCAGGGATTGATGCCCAATTCAATAGACCCAGTACGAGGTTGCCGGGTACGATTTCCGGACGCGTCACCAATGCATCCGGTGAGCCGCTTGAGGGCATCATCGTGCGAGGTGGCGACTGGGCTCTTGCCCCTGGTGCTTCTTATGAAGCTTATACAAATGAGGATGGTTATTACACTCTCATTTTTGCTCCATTGACTGATGATTATATCTGGACTACGCCAATCCTTGCTCCTGATAGTCGAGATGTACTTGTCGGAACTTACGATCCATTAGAATTCTATGCGTCAATATCGATAAGTGCTGTTACGATTGTTGGTGGACATAATACGCCCAATATCGATTTCGAGCTTAACAAGGCTGGAAGCTTTTCGGGAACGACAGAGTTGCTCTATGATATTACTGCTCCCGATGCGTATATGTCGGTATGGGGCATGCTTTATATGCACGATGCTGTTATAGATCAATGGGTCAGTGTCGGGTTGAGTTTCGATGCTACCTCAAATGATGGTGTGATTTTTTCTTATGGGAAGCATGACCTTTCTGCCGGCACATACCGTCTTAGCTTAGGTTATTTCGGACAGATAGATGGCGAGCACCTATCCGGATATGGTTTTTACGGCACCAATGGAACATTTGTCAATGATGTTGAATCCGCCGCAGATATCACCGTAACAGAGGGTGGCCAAATTGTACTTTCTTCTGTCACCATTGATACCCAATCCCATGAAGTAACCTTTGACTCACAAGGTGGCTCGATGATTCCTTCGCAACGAATCCGTTCTGGCAGTAGGTTGTTCGAGCCGTCTTCTCCGTTCCGTGCAGGATATATGTTTGCCGGTTGGTACAAAGAGACGACTTATCTCAATGCGTGGAATTTCTCCTCTGATGCCGTGACAAGTGATTTGACTCTCTATGCCAAGTGGGATTCCTCAATGCCTGTCACTGATGAGTTCACAGTTACCTTTGACTCACAAGGTGGTAGCAGTGTAGCGGCGGCAATTGTTGAAGACGGTAGCGTTGTTGCAAAACCAACTGACCCAACACGTACGGGTTATACCTTTGCCGATTGGTATACGGATACATCGCATACAACAGCCTGGAATTTCATGCTCAATGTGATTACGGATAACATTACGCTTTATGCAAAGTGGGATATTAATTCCTACAGTGTAACCTTTGACTCGCAAGGTGGTAGCACGGTATCTAGTCAAAATATCGATTACGGCACTCTTGTAACCGATCCAATGGCTCCGACTCGCAATGGCTATATCTTTGCTGGCTGGTATAAAGAGGCAACTTGCACTAATGCGTGGAGCTTCACTGGCGATACTGTTACGGATGCGACAACACTTTATGCTAAATGGGATGCGCCGACAAAGACTACTCCTGTTCCCGGCGGAGGCGCTTTGACTGTAAAGGTCATTCAACCTGAATCGGGCATCGGTATGTTCCCGACAGAATTCGATATCGAAGTAGTGCCGATTGCCGATACGGATGCAGGTAACTTTCCTCATGTTGCCGGTATTGATAGACAGCTCGTTCATGGCTGGAGTATTGTGCTGCGTGATATGACTGGCGGTGGTGCAGGAACCGTTATCAGTACGGAGGATTACGCACTGCTCTATCCCGATGTGCGCTTCGAGGTCACTGTGTCGCATGGCATAACACTGAGCGATTGGGATGTGGCGAGTTTTGAAGTATTTCATCACGGTGTTGATGGACTAACGGGACCATTTGCTCATACACTCGATCAAGGTGCCGGCATCATAGCGATATCTGACATTGTTCACTTTAGCGATTACCTGCTTGTGGGTACTGCGAATTCCAACAGCGGTGGGGGTACAGGTGGCACAGGCGACGGCTCTGATGGAGCAGGTGGTATGGATAATGTCGGTGTAGATGGGTCGGAAAATCCCGCAACCGGTGACTCAACGACATTGATGCCTTGGCTAATGCTTGTGATAGTCGGTGTGGTGGTGACGTTCATGGGCTTCATCATAAGGGGTCGGAAGAAAGCTGTTGTGCGACGATAGCATTTTGTTGATGGTTGCGTGATATAGCGTATTAAAAAAGGAGGGCTCCGGCTCTCCTTTTTTGTTTCTGCTGTACTCTCCCGTCTCAAATATCGTTTTTGTTATTTACATTTGCTGGTAGCAGCAAGTATCGTGCTATGTAAGGACACTCGCTGATGCAAGCGACCTACATAGCACTACTTGTCGGGGGATGCCCCGAACCCCTACTCGCCTAAAACCGGCGAGGGCTGGCAGGTAGGCGGCTGCTTGCCAGCGACAGTCACAAGTGATCGTTTGCGAGGGAGACCTCGCGCTCCTGAAGTGCTTTGGAAAACTGAACCAATGGAAAGGATGTGATTGCACGATGCCATATTTGAAGCCGATAAGTGGACACACGAGTTGTCGAGGAGTTGCGCGATATCTTGAACAGAAAAAACGTGCGGTCGCTAAAGACTTTATCAACTGTTGCGACAGGCAAGATCATATTTATGGTTTTGGCTGGGCAAAGCAGATGGATGATACACGTGAGCTTTGCGACAATAACAAAAACACGAACCAATACCGAACACGTACCTATGCACACTTTGTGCTCTCGCCCGATCCGCGAGACGAGATAGACCTCATCACATTGCGTAAACTGACGACTGATTGGACGGTACGTTTCTTCGAACATTACCAATGCGCCATCATCTATCACTACGACACCGACGTACCTCACGCACACGCTGTCATCAACAATACCAATCTTGCTACTGGCAAGAGGCTATCACCAACGTTGACCAACCCGTTTATGCGAAAGATTCGAGTGAGCCTTGATGAGATGGCAAGAGAGCGAGGGCTGCGTTCATTTCTTGATCGAGAGGAAGCACGAGAGGGTGGTTGCGATGGTGTCAGTCTTGATGTGATCGAACAAAATATCGCCGAGCGAAAACTTGATCGCAAAGACCCTCGATGGAAAGACGATATTTATGACCGCGTTGCTCGCTCACTTGACAGGGCAACCACATACGACAAATTCGTATCGTTGTGTCGCGAGAATGGAATTGAAGTCGGGCGCACCAAAGACGGCGAATGTCTGTACACATTAGTCGAGATACCCACGCGCAAGGTAAGTGCCCCCAGACTTGATATGCGATTCAGTAAAGCGGCACTCACAAGAAAGTTCGGGGTATCTGATGGACTACTGGCATCCCCGCGCGAGACTAGGCAAAAGGTATATCGCTCGAAAACAGAACAGGCGTTACTTGCCGAGGGTCGGTATTCATGGAAAGAGGATATACGTGATCGTGTACAGATTGCCAAAGCTGTATCGCGCAACACAACAGAATTTGAGACTGCGTGCAGAGAAATTGGTCTTGATGTGCGTACCGGACGCGATGGGCAATATGTGTTTGCGCTGACAGGTATTCCCTCACGCCAGGTTGGAACAACACGTTTGGGGTACGAGTATCGCAAGGATGCTATTGCAAGAAATCTTATCATCAATCGCGATAAATCACTTGCACGAGAAGAGGTGTTCAGAGCAGTGCAAGATTTCCGTATCGGCGAAGCTCGTGTGGTTGCCCATATCCATCCGAGCAGCAAAATCACTTTGCGACAAATTGCTTATGCGCTAAACACTATTGCTCACAACAGCATATCAGGTCTTGATGAGTTCGATGAGTTGCATGCTCGTGCAGTCGCAAAGAGAGACGCGAAATGTGCATCATATATTGCTGGAGCACGCAGTATAGCAGCTCAATGTGACCTTGTACCCAAGAGCGCACCACCGAAGTCAGTCAAGAGAGGCGTGCGCAGTCTTGAACACGAGGGAAGGAGAACCCCAAAAAGTACCCAACATCGTACACCCACGCCGCAAAGTAGGCAAGCCCCTAGCCGTGCACCGGACAGAGGAAGATCGAGATAGGGAATAAGAAACTTGAGCGGATAACCACCATATACCAACAAACCCTAGAATCGTTATGCGAAATGTTATCTTTAGTGATGAATGAGATAGGCAAGTACTTACTGAGCCCATCTGAAAGGATTTGTCATGTTTAATGCTGATACGCCAATACACTCTTCGAATGAGGACTTGCTGAATAGGGCTGACTTTTCCGAACAATTAGCAAAAGCAATCCTGTCCTATAACCAAAGAGAGAGTTTTAACATAGGCTTATATGGAGAATGGGGCTCAGGCAAAACTTCTGTAATCAATATGGTGGAAGAAAGTATATTCGCCTCAATTGAGAATGAGGATAATAAGCCCACCATAATAAAATTCAACCCATGGCTATTTGCAGATCAAGGTCAATTAACAGTTCAGTTCTTTAAGCAGTTCTCCTCCGCATACAAAACAACAGAAAAGACGGCATCTGCCATAAATAGTATTGGCACAGCAATGGAGTCCCTGGGTGCCGCCTTTGAGTTAACAAGCTTGATACCGATGGTGGGTGGAGCCGGCACACTTTTTGGTAAAGCTGTTCAAAGTTTTGGAAAACAGCTGACGAGCAAATCCCAGACCCCTGATATTCAATCTTTGAAAAACGATGTTGTTAGGCAACTAAGAAGAGACAATTTTAAAACAATAATAATCATGGATGATATCGATAGATTATCAAATTATGAAATCCGTTCTGTATTTCAATTGATAAAGTCAATTGCCGATTTTCCGAATACCATCTATCTGCTTGCATTTGACTATGACATTGTTTCGCGAGCACTTACAGATGTCCAAAATACAGATGGCGAACGATACTTAGAGAAAATTATACAAGTGCCTTTCCATCTGCCTGAATTGAATGATGCACAGCTAGAGGGCCTATTCATCGATGGGCTAAATCAAATTATCGGTGAAGAAGATATCGATTTCGATAAAGGGAAATGGTCACTACTATTCCAAAATGGAATAAAACCGTACCTTAAGACAGTCAGAGATGTCAGGCGCCTACTTAATACCTTCTCTTTGAAATATGCGTTTCTGAAAAATGAAACTGAGTTTGTTGATCTGCTCGGTATCACTACAGTTCAAGTTTTTCTTCCAAATTTTTTCACGACTATACCTCTTCATAAAGAAATGTTTTGTGGTAATTTCTCGCAATCTGTGTATGGCTCAAACGATGAGCGGGAGAAGTTCAAGAATGCATATCAATCCATCACAGAAAATCTTGCAGAAGTTGATCAAAAGAACCTAATCGAAATTCTGTCTATGTTATTTCCGAAAATAGCTTCGGTCTTTCGGACAGGTGGATATTATTCTCCTCAAGATTGGAGATCCTCCATTCGCCTGGGAAATATTTATAACAGTACTTATTTTGATAGATATTTCTCGCTTTCATTCAAAAATAGTCTTTCGTTATCTATGGCAAAACGCATCGTGTTCTCTGCAGGCAAGGAGACACTGGCTACGTCGTTGCTAGAGATTGACAGCAACAATCAGACTGGTCAATTCTTGCTCTATTTTGATTCCATTGTAGATTCGCTTAAAGGAACAGATGAGCACACAGATCGAATCATTGGGCTACTTGTTGCGTTATTAGAAAACTGGAACAAACTTCACGACGAGCAGGATAAGCAGTTATTTACCTATCCGTGGCAATGGCGATTACAAAACATCGTTGAGCATTCTCTGTTAGTTATTACTGCAGCTGATGAAAGATTTGAGATTGCAAAAAGTATATTTGCCAACAAGAATATTGATTTATCGACTAGATTGCAGATTTTGCAGGATCTTGAACATGAACATGGTCGTTTTGGCGGCGAAAAGAAATCGTCGGAAGAGATTGTGCTAAGCCTAGAGCATGTTCTCATTCTTGAGAGTATGTGCTTTGATGAAATTAGGAAACTAATAGATGAGAATGATGTTATGAATCAGACAGGATTGCCGTGGATCAGAATGATGATAGAAAATTCAGATAGTGAGGAAATCAAGAAATCATTTGCGCAATATATGGCTACAGTAATCGAGACCGATATTGGTCTCGCAAAGGTAATCTCTTCGTTGGTAGGACATGGAAAAGGTGCGAGTACTTTTGTCTTTGATACTTGGAATATGGATTTAGAATCTATGGGCAAGTATTTCGATGTTGAGAGTGCCGTCGCTCGCATGAGCACATTTACTCATAATGATGAGTTTATGTTGCTTAACGTGTCTATTCGAGAGGATATCTGGGCATTCTTAACATTCTACGAGGAAAGAGATGGGTTGCACAGGGAAAGCGTCACGAGAATCCAAATTGAGTCATTCGCAAAAAGAAAATTGGAGGCAAAATGACTTTTGGTTATGAGCTCAAGAATGCTGATTTGGAGTATTTTAAAAATGTTGACATGAAGGTGGTACGAGGTATGAACCCTCCTGCTGCCATATTTTTCGGTTTGCTAGGTTTTCTAATTGGATTCTTAGTTCTCTATCGCCAACTGAAGACTCCAGAGCGAGCCTTTGCTTTCGCTGTTTATATCGGCATTACGATGTGGCTCGTGTTCGATAAATTTGTGAGAGCATTAGATGCATATGCAGTGAATCATTTTTTTAAATATTCAAAATCCGGTACGTTTTGTCTCACGAGTCAGGATAATGGTTTCGTTTTGGAGCAGGGCAATATTGATCAAATCTACTTGTTCGCAGATATCAATTATTTTTCGTTGCTGGGAAATTACGTAGCCATCTTTTTCAAAAACAGAGAGATCATAATAATCCCAAATACGCATCCATCACAAGTTCAAAATGAATTCATAAAAATGCTTTCCGAGAAAGCTCCTTCAACACCACCTAAGGTCTTCCCATTGCCAAAGCGAAGAATACCCCAGACCCCAAAGATAGGTAAACAAAGAATAAAGAAATGGGCATTGGGCGCGGTCACATCGATTGCTGTTGGCTTAATTGTGCTGACAGTCTGGTATCAATTTGAATCGAGGAAGCCTCCTGCGCCCTTGATGATGGGCAACGTTTATACCGCAGGGTTTGATGGTTTTTATGCAGAAATCCTTGATCCGAAGCGCACAAAGATGCTTTTCCCTCAAGAGGATTCTCAAGCACTCGCTTCTTTTTACATAGAAAATCCAAATCCGTATGACATAAAAATTGAATCAATCGATTTTGAGGTAATCAGCCATGAGAGGGAAATCGCTATTGATAAATCTGAGCTTTATTACTTTCCACCTCAGGGTCAAGGTGGAGGGGGAGTGATGGATAGCATCCAAGCTGATTTCAAGCTTGACTCAAGTGCATCAGTAGAGGAGCTGAAATTCAAGACTCACACTACTTATGATGAATCAGATGGAGGCATGAGAAATCAATTTCCTAGATTTTTAGTTCTCGATAAGCATGGCTATCTGCAGCTTACTATCGATTTTTTGCCGCTTGATGCAGGAAGATATCACGGTCGTTTTATTGTGAGTTACTCAAGCAGGGGCAAGATTAGAGAACCAATACTTTCAGATATCTTTGAGTTTTATGTAGTTCCTAATGAGTTTTTGTTAGAAAATGGCACAAGGATGAAGGTTAACGATGATAATTTCTACAGCGTATTCCCCGATCCACGCTTTCCCGTTGTTACAATAATAGATTGATTGTATGAGCAAATGCAGACTTGTGTTCAACACCTTTACAACCCAGCAACAGAAAATTTGACCATAGTTTGGCCATCGACAGTCACGGAGAAAGCAAAAAGGCAGGCGAGTTTCCTCTCCTGACCTACGGTTTAGCTGGCACCCCGTACGGGAATCGAACCCGTGGTCTCCGCCTTGAAAGGGCGGCGTCCTAACCGCTAGACTAACGGGGCACATGCAAATGGCGAGAGTGACGGGACTCGAACCCGCGACCTCCGGCGTGACAGGCCGGCGCTCTAACCAACTGAGCTACACCCCCGCGCGAGGTACAATCGTACCGCAAACCGCACGCCATTGTCCAGCCCAGCGCACACCTAACCCAGCACCACACGCCCAGCGCATTACTTCGCCGCCGCCTTCGCGTAGTCCCGGCGCAAAGACACCATGCGTTCGTTGTCGATGTTCTCAGAAATCACGAGCTCGTCGGCGTTCTGCCGTCGCTCGATCTCCTCAAGTGGCAGCTGGAAGAAGTCTGCAAGCTCTTGGTTGCGCACCGGCGCTGGCTCGGTTGCGGATTCCTGCGGGTCGTACAGCGAGTGCTTAAACCACAGCCAGATCGAAGCTGCAACATAGAAAATTACAATCGCGCTCGGCAGTATGAGCGCCCCGTACCAGCCGATTTCGGTGCTGTACGATGCGAGAAAGTTGAACCACAGATGGTGTCCGAATATCATCGTATAGATTGCGTCGATGACGGTCGCTATGAGCCAGATAATAACCAGATTGAAAAAAATCGTAATGCAGAGCTCGATAGCGCGTCGTATCCAAGAGACCTTCGTCTCGATGATAACGCCTTGCGCCATCCGCTGTTTTCGCTCGGAAAGCTCCTGATGGGACTCGGGGTTACCCTCAAATCCGCCCCTGAGTCCACGCGCGTGCTCACCTGCACTCATGTGCTCACTGGTATGTCCACCTGCGCTTTCTACGCGGTTTTTCCGCGGTCGGGGCTTTTCCATGTCGCCTGACCTCCTTTGACGGTTCGTTTAATTGCTTTCGGTAGCGCGACGATGACGGTGAAGGGATTAATCATCCAATAGATGAAGGGATACCAGCCCGCCCAAAAGAGATATCGCAACGTGATGGGATCGTAGCGCCGAGCAAACATAACCGAGATGGTAAGCTGCACCATGCAGATGAGCACGAGCAGCCCGCCTAGGCTGAAGGCCACCCAGTTGAAATTTCCCTGCACCAGCCACTGATAGAAGAACACACCCATGGCGATATACCACAGGAAAGACCAGGTAAGGCTGATGAATTGCTCGACAAGGAGCGGAAGCTGCGCCCACTTGCGAGGTTCGATAAAAACCCGAATATAGCGAAACAGTACCTCGATGCCTCCCTGCGCCCAGCGCAGCCGTTGTAGATAGAGGCCTTTGACGGTTTCGGGCACGAGCATCCAGCATAAAGATTCCGGATCGTAGTGGCACTCCCAGTTACCAAGCTGCAGCTTCCACGTAGCCGAAATATCCTCGGTAATCATGTCCTGATCCCACCAGCCTATATCAAAAAGCGCACGCTTGCGATACAGCACGCACACTCCCGAGACCGTTCCGATACGTCCATAGAGACGCTGTGCGCGCTTGATAAGCCCGATAATGGAGGCGTACTCGACAAGCTGAATTTTGGCGAGCAACGTCGAGCGATTGCGCACGATTGGGTTACCGGTCACGGCTCCGATACCGCTTCGTTTACGCCCGAGGAAGTACATCTCGGTGTGCTTCATGCCCAACATATTCGCCACGAGATTGTTGATGGCGTCGTGCTCAAGGAACGAGTCGGCATCTATCCCCAGGAGAAATTCACCACGTGCGGCGATTGCTCCTTGGGTTAACGCATGAGCCTTACCGGCGTTGTGCTCGACCTTTACGATGCGCAAGTGAGGCTCGTTTTGGCGCAATCCTTGCAATATCTCCCACGTTTTGTCGGTCGAGCCGTCGTCAACACAGATAATCTCATAGTGAGGATAGTCCAGCCCGCCGGTTAAGCGCTCGATCGTCTCGGTGATGGCCTCTTCCTCGTTGTGACACGGTATCAGCACCGACACGAAAGGAGGACTTTCTAGCTGCCTAGGCTCGCGGTCGTACTTGTCCGAGTGAACGTAACTGACGTAAAAACGCAGAGCCAACGCGATCCATAACAAGCTCATAGCGAAAGGATAGATATATACGACGTTGAGGAAATTGTAGAATGAGCCGGTGATATCAGTCATTGCGCCCCTCCCCGCACTTTCGACACCCTCTTTCCCTTGCCTGTGGGGTATGTTACCATATCTCTCTGTGTACGACACGTGTGCGATGCGCCGTGAGTGTTTTGCGCTAAGGCACGTACGCTATCCGGCCGGGTAGCTCAGTTGGTAGAGCAGCGGACTGAAAATCCGCGTGTCGGCGGTTCAAGTCCGTCCCCGGCCACCACGATAAACTCGGAAAATCTTACAGCCCAACTCCTGTAATTCAATATACATTTATTGAAAAACAATAAAAATATATTGACTTTCATCTATTCTTGTGTAATGATGTATCTGCAATCAAGGGGAGGTACTCTATGTATCAAGGCAGTTTTGTGCATCGTCTAACCAAGATTTGTGTGGACATTATGTTTTACGGTGGCATTCTCTGTTGCGCCGCACTTCCGTTCATTATGTCTCCACTGATGGAATATTTTCGGTACAGCGAAACAGAAATTTTACCCTATACTGCTATTCTCCTCGCATCAGGTCTTTGTGCAGTGTATATTTTATGGCAACTTAAGAAAATGCTTAAGACACTTTTTAGTGGCAATCCTTTTGTGAGTGCAAACGCTACGTGTCTTCGCAAGTGTGCCGTTGCGAGTTTTTTGATAGCCACCGTCTACCTCGTCAAAGCAGTCTTTTGGTTTACCGTTGCAACGGCTGTTATTGTGATAATTTTCATGCTTCTGGGACTATTCTGCTTGACTCTAAAAGATGTGTTTAAACAGGCTATAGCCTACAAAGAAGAGACCGATTGGACGGTGTGATATATGTCTATCGTAGTCAATCTGGATGTGATGATGGCAAAGCGCAAAGTCGGCCTTACGAAACTTGCGAGCACCATAGGCATCACCCCCGCGAATCTTTCTATTCTGAAAAATGGCAAGGCAAAAGCTATCCGTTTCACCACTCTGGGTGAGATATGTAAAGCACTCGACTGTCAGCCGGGAGATCTACTGGAGTTTGTAGCGACGGAGGAATAAAAAATGGAAAAACCAAAGATGAGTTTCAGCATCATTGATGTTGCTTTTGCAGCCGCAATGATTGTCTGTGGATTCTTATATTGGAATCTCGTACTGGACGTGAATATATGGGGTGCAGGAGTAACGATTTTTTCGGTGATTATATTTGCAGTTACATTCATCTATGTAACTAAATCAGGATTCAAGCAGAACCCACAAAGTATCGTCTGCTTGATTCTAGCAGCTCTTGCGGCAGCACAATTTTCCCTATTCGATGGCTTGTTTGTGAGTATACTGAACTTTCTTTTCCTTTCAGCGATATTTGTTTACTGGGTCTGTCTTGTAACGGGCCGTCGCATCGACACAAAACTTTCTATCTATGCCCTAGGTGATGTTATCCAACAGGGAGTGATTGTGCCGCTCGCTAATTTTATATGCTGCCTGTCTGCGATAGCGAATTTTCCTAAGAAAAAAAGCATGACAAAAATATTGTTAGCAATCGGCGGCATTGTAATATTTTTGCCCTTTCTTATAGCTGTCGTCCTCTTGTTGATCTCAGCAGATTTGGCGTTTGAGAACTTTGTGAGGGAAGTTTTTGGAGCGATACATATTGAAGCAATCATTCGCTATATCTGGCACTTTGTATTTGGCATACCTATTGCATCTTATCTGTTTGGATTAATTTATGGTGACGTGAAGGGAAGATACGTTGACCAAATTACCGTTGAATCCATGGATGACACGGCCCGTATTATCCGAATTGCGCCCGAGGTCACTATATACAGCGCACTCACCGCGTTTAATATTATCTACCTCGTGTTCTTTTTAGTGCAGGCGGCCTACTTATTTTCAGCGTTTAGCGGAAATCTTCCTGAAATGTTCACCTATGCAGAATATGCACGGCGCGGATTCTTTGAACTCTGCGCCGTAGCTGGCATCAACCTTGGGGTTCTGGCTATCGCACACCTGACTATGAAAAGAGACTTGGGTGAAGAGCGAAAAATGCTGAGAATCCAAGCGGCGGCTATCTCGCTGTCCACACTACTTTTGATTGTGACGGCTTTAAGTAAAATGATTCTGTACATCGATGCATATGGGCTCACTCAACTCAGGGTATTTACCAGCTGGTTTATGATATTGTTGCTCTTCATCTTTGTCATTGTAGGTGTGAGACAATTCAAGAAATTCAATGCGACGAGATTCGCAGTCGGGGGATTTATCGTACTGTTTCTGTTGTTGTCCTACGGCAACGTTGACGGAATCATAGCGCAGTACAATATCAATAGGTATGAAGCCGGAACGCTCGAAACACTTGATTTTACTACTCTGGCTCGGTTGTCTGACGCAGCCGTTCCTCACCTAGACGGGATGTACCAACGAGCTGACGGAAACGATGAATTGAGACAGCAATTAGCTTTAACGATACGCGGGAGTGGCACAAGAGAGACCCATGGATTCAGAGAGTTCAACTATCAACGCCACCAGGCATATGAAATCCGAAATGGCATCAAAGTCGAGTAATTCTGCTACCCTTATCTCTGGTTGATAGACGGGAGCACGGATGACTTGGATACAAGCACTGGCAGCAGGAGCACTACAAGGGGCGACCGAGTTTCTGCCCGTTTCGAGCTCTGGCCACCTTGTTATTCTACATACGCTTTTCGGTTACAGCGAGGCCGGTGGCAACCTTGCGTTTGCGGCGTTTCTGCACCTTGCTACACTTGTTTCGGTCGGTATCGTTTTTCGCCGCGATATTGGGATGCTTGCGCGCGAAGCCTTCACTGTGTTGTGTGATCTTGCGCGCGGAAAGCGCATCACCATGACACCTGAGCGACGCTTTCTCGGTATGGTTGTTATCGCAACTGTTCCTGCTGTTGTTGCTGGCGTAGGCATCAAGCTTCTCGCCGCCGAGCCAATATTGGAAAACATCTTTGTTGTGGCTACCATGCTGCTCGTTACAGCAACACTCATGTTCGTTATCGATCGGCTTCCCGATGGCACCTACACCGAAGTCGACGCGCCTCTTCGCACTACACTGCTCGTTGGTGTGTTACAGGCGATAGCGATTCTACCTGGTATTTCGCGTAGCGGAGCTACCATTTTTGGTGGTGTTTTCGGTGGGCTGACGCGTGAATTTGCGGTGCGTTTTGCGTTCATTCTTTCAATACCGGTTATTCTTGGCGCGGCGCTTATTGAAACACTCGGTGTGGTGCGCAACGACACTATCATTATTGAGCCGCTAAGCTGGGCTATCGGCTTTGTTGCAGCGGCACTCGTTGGCATCGCTGCAATCAAAATTCTCAAGCTACTTGCCCGTAATCGACGTTTTTACATCTTTGGTATCTACTGCCTTTTTGCAGCTGCCTTCGCATTCCTGGTTGGCCTTGGCGTGATTGGTTAGAAAAGAGCCTCTCGGTTGAGAGGCTCTTCTTCACGCGCTCTGACATCGAGCCTATTTCTCGCCGCAGCGGTCGAGAATATACGCGTAGTACTCATCGGTCGTCTTCTGCGCCTGCTCCAACAACGTTTCGTTACCGGGCTTGAACAGGTGCTTAAAGCGACCCTGTGGCTTAATGAAATCTATCACCGGTCTCAGCCCTTCCTTCAGAACCTTCGCCGGCATGGTGAGTCGCCACTCGCCGTCCTCGACCTCAAAGCTGGGCCAGAAACCGGTATCGACCGCCAAGCGTGCCAGCTCGGACGAATCGGCACTCTTCGTACGCCAGCCACGTGGACAAGGAGCCATGATGTTGAGAAACGCTGGTCCGGGCTTGTTGAATGCTTTCTCGGCCTTGTTCACAAGGTCGCGCCAATACCCGACGCTTGCCTGTGCCACGTAGGGGATGTGGTGGTCGGCCATAATCGAGGTCAGGTCCTTACGGTGCTGAACCTTGCCCGGAATCTTTGTGCCGACCTCCGAGGTCGTTGCCCATGCGTACTGTGGCGTTGCGCTTGAGCGCTGGATACCGGTGTTCATGTATGCGCCGTTGTCGTAACACACATACACCATATCGTGACCACGCTCCATGGCGCCCGAAAGAGACTGGAAGCCAATGTCGTACGTGCCGCCGTCACCACCAAACGCAACAAACTTAACATCTCGATCTTCAGGAATACGCCCAGCTGCTTTGAGGCCCTTAAACGCTGCTTCGATGCCGCTCATTGTAGCCGCGCTGTTCTCGAACGCGTTGTGGATGAAACTACCTGTCCACGAGCTGTACGGATAGATTGACGTCGAGACCTCAAGACATCCTGTTGCACAGCTGCTGACTACCTCAGAATCGCCGGCGCCGAGCAGCACTTGACGCACCGCCATCGAAGCGCCACAACCACCACAAAGACGATGTCCACCGGTGAGGCGTTCAGGCAGGTTTGTGTAATCTTTAATCGTTGCCATAATGTGCCGCCTCCTATTCGATACCCAGGTATGTGAGCCCGGGATTTACGCTGCCATTTGCCAAGTCTGCAAGGTCATCGTAGACGCTTCGCAGCAGGTCGAGCGTGACGTCAGAGCCGCCCAAGCCGTAGATATACGGACGTAGCGGTATCTGCACACCGGCCTCATAAAGTGCGCTCATCGTATCGAGTGCGAGTGGCCCGGCCGTGCCTCCAAAGCTATCGCTCCGGTCAAGTACGGCAAGCGCCTTGACGTTGCGCAGCATATCGACGAGCTCAGCTGCCGGGAACGGACGATATGTGCGCAGCTTAACGATACCGACCTTGCGGCCTTCGGCGCGTAGCGCACGGGCGACAGCACGTGCATTACCTGCGCTCGAACCCAAGATAAGAATCGCCTCGTCGGCGTCCTCCATACCCCAGCCCTCAACGTGGTTAAACGAGCGACCGGAAAGCGCAGTCCACTCGTCACCAATCTTCTTAATCGATGGCAGTGTGTCATGCGCAAGAACATCATGAAGCTGTTTCTTAATGTTGATGTAGGTATTGCCCAGCGAAGCGAACCCACCGACCATAACAGGATTTTCTTTATCGAGCATAGCGTGCTTCGGTTTGCGAATTCCGACAAATTTCGTGACCGTCTCGTCGTCCATTGTCTCACCACGGCTGATGCTGTGCGTGGTGATAAAACCGTCGAGTGCCGGCATCACGGGAATGTCGTTTTCCTCGGCGATACGGATACCCATAATGGTGTGGTCGTATGCCTCTTGCGCATTCTCGGCGAACATGATGACCCATCCGGTGTCGCGTGCAGACATCACGTCGCTGTGGTCGCAGTGGATGTTAATTGGGGCGCTCAGCGCGCGGTTTGTGTTGACCATCAAAATTGGCAAACGCAGGCCTGCAGCGAGCGGTAGCTCCTCCCACATGAGCGCGAGTCCTTGCGATGCCGTGGCCGTCACCGTACGCGCACCGGCCGCACTTGCACCGATACAGGCGCTCAGCGCGCTGTGCTCGCTTTCGACGGCTACGTACTCGGTGTGCACCTTGCCGTTTGCCACATACTGTGCGAATTCCTCGGCAATCGAGGTCTGCGGAGTAATAGGGTACGCGCAAAACGCATCGGGCGCAATCTGGCGATACGCCGTGGCAACAAAACTGTTGCCGGTTGCGGAAATGGTTTTCTGCTCGGCCATGATTACGCCTCCTCAAGGGACTCGGGGACCATCTTGAGTGCGTCGAAGCGGCATTCGATGACACACACGCCACAGCCCTTACAGTGGTCGAAGTTGATACCAATCATCTTTTCATCCTTGACGATAATCGACGAGTCGGGACACATGATCCAGCACAACATACAGTGTTGACATGCGTCTTCGTCCCATACAGGGCGCTCACTACGCCAGCCACCGGTTACGTAATCGCGTGCATTGCCGGCCTCAAGGCCGCACATTCCCTGTGGGAAGTCTTCTTTGGTCCAGTTGTCGAAGTTGGAAACATCCCATTTAGCCATCGATCTGCACCTCCTGATATGCGCGTGCCACACTTTCGAGGTTCGCGTCGATTATCTCTTGCGAGAACTTCTTCCCAAACGTCCTGAGCAGCTCGCCCTTGACGCTCTCAAGGTCAACAACAGGCTTGACCTTCACGAGTGCGCCAACGATAGGCGTGTTCGGGATGTCGCGCTTGATGGTGTCGAGTGCAATCCCGCTCGCGTCTACCGTAGCGACGGTAATTCCGTCCGGTGCGCTGAGGATTTCGCGCATCTTTGCGGGAGTTTCCTTCGTGTTGACGACAACGACGCCATCGGCCAGAATGCCGTCCAGCACGTCAATCGAGGAGAGCAGCGTCTCATCGAGTACAACCACGATGCCGGGATGATCGATGTTGTTGCATACTTCGATCGGTTCGTCGCTGATACGCGTAAACGCCTTGAGTGGTGCGCCGGTGCGTTCTGGCCCGTATTCGGGCATCGCTTGCATGTAGCGATCCTCAAACAGAGCGGTCTCGGCGACCAGTTTCGCGGCCGTTACCGCGCCCTGCCCCGCTCGCGCGTGCCAACGAATCTCGATTAGTTGATGCATAAGCCCCCCTTTGCTTCTCGCTCAACCAGTGATAAGGGGTATATTATATCGCAAAAACTGGCTGCCGAGTACGTTGAGTACGCGAAATCCGGAGTATTCGCTCTTTAGAAAGGAGGACCGTTGCCGCTAATGATAGTAGCGATAGGGAAGAGATTAGGTGGCAGACCCTCGGGCAGTGGCTTAATCGTCGAGCCTTCAAGCACAACACCCTCCGGCTCATCTAAGCCGAGTAGATCACCGACAAGCGAGATGACGTGTTTGCTCAGCGATGTGATGAGACTGTCTTCTTCGATTGCCGCACGGTGTGTGTTGGCGTTGCGCGAAGTTACGCCAGGAGTGCCGATACGCGGTGCATCGTAGTTGGGGAGTCCGGCGACGCGTTGACAGTTTGCAAGATGTGGGTCGTTGCTCTGTGCGAAGTATGATTCGCCTGTATGACAGCTGGTGCAATCGAAAGGCACGTTGTCCTGTAATGCGCGTTGGCGCAGGTCAGCGCCGTGTGGAGCAACGCCAACCTCGTAATGACAGACGACGCAACCGTTGGTGTGTGCCGAGGCATTTGCAGGAGTCAGTTTACGCGCGCCGAGAAGCGGTGTTGTCGTAGTCTCTTTGCTTTGGAGCGCGCGATAATAATCATTATGCGCCGTCATGAAATCCATGCCGCCAAAGTAGAATTGACTCTCGGTGCTCATCATCGAGTGACAACCGTTTCCTTCGCCACTACAGCTGCCTCCCCGTGTTGGTGCAATCTGCCCTTTTGAGTTGTAGCGCAACGGAGCATGCGCATCGATAAGGCGTTCGGTATTTTCAGCTAACCCGTGCCAAGAGCGCGCATGTGTATCGGTATCATCGGCCTGTAAACCGTGGCAGGCATCGTTATCGGTGCCGCACGTCTGCTGCCAACGCTCGGTCGTCGCATCACGCTGTTGTGCCGCCGAGAATATACCCGGCTGCATAATGCTCCAGTTTGCATAAGGTTGCGCATGACATACTTGGCAACTCGTCTCGGTACCGCCCGATGTCATTGTCTGCTCGTGCTGCTTGCGAACATCGGCGAAGTGGCATGACTCGCAGCCGATATCGAACACCTGCTGAGTGCTGACGGCTACTGGAACGACGTCGCTATACATCACACGTGTGGGGTCGTCAGCGTCCCAAATCTCACAGTAGTAGTAGGTGATACCAACGGTATCGATGAGTGGATAGTGCTCGGTAGCGCGCGCATCGCTGATAGGCGCGCCCTGTTCTCTATAGGGGCTGAGCGGCGTGTTACTGCGATACCACTGATACTGCCAGTCGGTCTCGTCCTTGTCGGGCGATACGACGGTGACGGCGAGTGGCGTCGGGGCGATGGTGCCGCGCGAAGCTCGTAGGTACGGGGCATTTGGCTGTTCGGGACCAAAGACTTCGTACGCATCGAGTGGTTCGTCTGTCTCGAAGAATACGGCGAAGGACTGCGTGGGCTCGGCTACATTGAGAGAGAAGCGTGCAGCCGATATCTCCGACTCGCCGGGGACATCGAGCAGATTGTCGACGATGGCCATATCCTCAAGGGGACTGACTTCTTCGTGATCGTAAGCAACGAGGAAGATTCGACTAGCTTTTATCGAGATATGCGCGGGGATGGCGATATCGACGGTCACCGTTGCACTTTCCGAAGCGGTGAAATCGACCGGTACCGGAGAGGGGTAGTTGATGAGAAATGCAGTGTTGAAGTGGGCAAATGGTGTCGCATTATCGACCTGTGCGTTTTCGATAACCTGCTCGATATGTTCAAGAGTTTCAGCTTCGGGAGAGGCCGGAGAGATAGTTACCAAGAGCGGTGCGCCGTCTGCATAGAGAGAGTTGATGCCGAAACGATTGAGGCGTTGGCCGGTTACATCAACGATGCTAATGGTGTGTGCCGGATCCAGGAGAGCGACTGCCGGCATATCAGGTAGCGAGCTGAGCGCGGTAATACCTACGTCGGTCTTATTGGTAGGCAGACTCCACGCGCTTACAAAGGGAGCGAAGGGCAGAGGTAAGGTGTCGAGTGGCGATGTGGGTAGCGCCGATAGTGCATCGAGCGATAGGGCTTCACTGTCAGAAGAAGTACTGAATGTAGCGAGGCTATCGAGAAACGCCGAGCGATTAGGACGAGTAGCGGCTTCGCTCGCGCCCGTGCTCGCTGATGTCGACCACTCTGTCGAATCGAGCGATTCTGACTGTTCAGTTGTAAGAGGTGGTGTTGGCCCGTCTGGGTCGTTCCATTCATGCGATGAGGGGGTATCAACATTGCGCATAAGGTATGAGTCGAGGTTCATGAAGGCTTGCTGAGGCGCAAGAATAGATTCCTGTGCTTGGGAACCGAAAAGGCCGAGGCCGCCGAGCAGAATAAGTGCGATGATGGTTGTGGCCGAGGCAAGCAGCGCAAGCGTGCGATTACGACGCCCGTTTTCCTGACGCATGCGTAACCGCGCACTTCGCGTAAGCGCATAGAGAGACGCATACGCAGATGCGTCGGTGTCGGTCGAATCAGACCTAGCCCGCCGGAGACGACCGCGCCCGACAACCTTGCGCTCGGTCAGGCGCCGGATGGCTCTACTCTGTGTTCGACGCTTCTCCATAGACCTCCCGCTACTCTTCAATGCGCCGGACAACACACCAAAACTACCCACCAAAACAGGTAGAATCAGCCAACGCTAATTATACGCTGTTCCAGTGCACTTTCACAAAAAAAGTATAATAAAACTGACATATTTATTTTATTAAATTTTATTAAATGAGCTTAAATCTCGCGGCGAGCCTCCATTGCACGGCCCAGAGTCACCTCATCAGCGAATTCAAGATCGCCTCCTACGGGAAGCCCACTTGCGATACGCGTTACCTTAATATCGAGCGGTTTGATGAGGCGCGCCAGATATGTCGCTGTTGTCTCACCCTCGACGTTCGGGTTGGTAGCGATGACGACTTCAACGACGGTTGTGTCGGTGAGGCGCGCCATCAGTTCAGAAATACGTAGTTGATCAGGGCCGATGTTGTCGAGCGGCGAGATGACGCCGTGCAACACGTGGTAATATCCTGCGTACTCGCCGGTACGTTCGATAGCAGTCACATCACGCGGCTCCTCGACGACGCACAGCAACTCACGGTCACGGCCAACGTTAGCGCACACTTCGCAGAGCTCGCCTTGTGCGAAATCGAAACACTGCAGGCAAAAGTTAATCTCATCCTTGGCGGTCGTAATCGCCTGTGCCAATCGCAGAGCGTCAGCACGCTCGTGTGCGAGCAGCCAATACGCAATACGCTGGGCGCTTTTGGGGCCGATGCCGGGAAGGCGTTCCAGCTCGTCGAGTAAGGCAAGTATGGCGACCGGTTGTTTCACGTTACGTTAAACGTCTCTGTGCCACGTCTACATAAGGCCCGGCAGGTTCAGACCGCCGGTAATCGACTGCATTTTCGCATTAGCAAGCTCACCTGATGCACGCGAGGCTTCGTTAACGGCTGCAAGTATCATGTCTTCGAGTAGTTCAATATCGTCCGGATCGACTGCTTCGGGATCAATCTTGATAGATACGAGCTCCTGCGCCCCCGTCATCGTTACCTTCACCATACCGCCGCCACTGCTGGCATCGACCGTCTCGTTGGCCAACTCATCTTGCATCTGCGTCATCTGTGCCTGTGCCTGCTGTGCCTGTTTGAGCATCTTTCTCATGTCCATAGCGTGGCCTCTTCCTCCGGCGTTGACGAACCGGAATCGTCTTGCACTTTTTCTTCTGTACGAATCTCGGTTGCACCGAGCGCTTCAAGTACGCCGGCAAGATTGTCATCGATATCGGCCTCAGCCGTCGCGGTAGTAGCTTCTGCGGTCTCAGCCTCAGCCGTGGTCTCAGCCTCAGCCGTTGCTACCTTGACTTCCTCGACCACTTCCACCGCTTCTGCGTCTGCTTTCATGCCTGTTCCGGCGACCATCGTTTCATCAAGTCGCAGCTCAAGTGCGGTATCAGTACCGGCAGCATCGCGCACGGCCTCACGTGCGATGTCCATATTCGCGGACTGCGTCGCCTGCTTCATGCGTGCTGCTTGATCGCCGGGATAGCTTACAATGAGCGTTCCATCTGCGCCAAACGTTGCACTCGTATCGGCGAAAAAGGGAGCACGCGAGATATGTGCGGCGCGAATCTCAGCCGTCGCTACACGCCAAATCTGCTCGGCGCGCTCTTGTGTCAACACGGTGGGTGTTTGTTCGTTAGCCGACCCGGATTCATCGGTTTCGGGCTCATGGGCTTTGGGCTCATCGGTTGATTCCGGCTCATTAGTTGGTTCGTCTTTTATAGCGGGCATAGCGGGCGCCGATTCGGCTTCGACCTCTACTGAGGTAACCCCGGCCTCAAGTGCTTCGACGCGCGTTGCCAGTGCCGAGAGCGTCAAATCACCCTCGGGGCGCCCTGCACGTACGAGCGCCATCTCTAAAACGAGGCGTGGCTCGGTCGATGTGCGCTGTAGCGAGGCTGCATCGGCGAACAGGTCGAGCACACGTGCCACGGCATCGATGCCGACAAACTTTCCTGTGAGCTCGCGCAAAACTTCCAGCTCATCGGCGGTACGGTCGATAACACCGGCCGTCGCATCGAGCGCTATCAATACATACAGGTCACGCGCGTATCCCACGAGCGCACGAGTGACCTCCACCGGGTCGACGCCACGCTCGATTTGCTGTTGGACCCACGAAAAACAGGCGGCTGCATCACCGGCTGCCACGAACGCCATTGCCGTAGCGAGCGTATCCGAATCGACCGAGCCAAGCATCCCCATGACGTCATTGACCCCGACGGTATCCTTGGTGCTCGCGGCGAGCTGCTCGAGTGCGGTAATGGCGTCACGCATGCCGCCGTCGGCTGCACGCGCGATGAGCGGCAGCGCGGTTTCATCGACGTTAAAGCCTTCGGATGTAGCGATAAAGCTCAGCCGTGAAGAGATTTCCTCGGTTGTAAGCGGATGGAAGTCGAAACGCTGACAGCGTGACCGAATCGTCTCGGGCACCTTGTTCGGATGCGTGGTGCATAGCACAAAAACAACGTGTGAAGGCGGCTCTTCGAGCGTCTTTAGCATCGCGTTGAACGCCTGAGCCGAGAGCATATGCACCTCATCGATGATGTACACCTTGTAGGAGCCGCGTACCGGCGCGTAGTGCACACGGCTAATAATTTCCTCGCGCACGTTATCGACGCCGGTGCGACTCGCGGCATCAAGTTCGATAACGTCGGGGTGTGTGCCAAGCGCAATCTCTTCGCATGCTGCACAGGTGCCGTCAGGATCAGGCGTTGGACCGCCATGGTCGCACAACAATGCCTTTGCAAGCAGCCGCGCCATCGTCGTTTTTCCGGTGCCACGGGGCCCCACAAAGAGATAGGCATGTGCGAGTTGATCTTGGCGAATCGCATTGCGCAGGGTGCGCTCGATATGCTGCTGCCCCACCACGTCATCAAACGTGGCTGGCCGATACTTTCTATAGAGACTTACGTGTGCCATCTGTCTACTTTCTTTTGCGCGTCCGTTTACCGGCTCGTTCTTAGGGCCACACTCTTCTTAACGCCACACCTCTCGACCGGTCAACATGTGCTCACAGGACCCGGGGCTCGTCAGTGAGCGCTTATGGCTGCTGCGTCTCCGCCCTGACCAGATTCACGCTATAACGCCCCCAGGTCCCCTCAGCACCTGCTTATACCATATCTATTGTACTCGTATCTTTTCGCTTCAAGCCAAACATACTAAAAACATACGCTACAGCAATGCCAAAGAACATCAGGCCCCAAGCGATTACAAACTGCAGGTTAAAGCCCTCACTGGCGCTACTCGCGAAGGATGAAAGCTGCACGACCGATCCCGCCATCAGGCCAAGTACGCCCCAATAAGTGGTGCGTTCAAATTTGGTGAGCAGGATGTCGATAATGCGGGCGCCGCCCAGTACTCCAACGAGCACACCGGCTGCCACAGGCAGCAACATCACTACGTTGAGCTCGGCGATGGCCGCGCTAATAGTGCCATAGACACCGAATATCACAAACATGAGCGCACCGCTCAGGCCCGGAAGGAGCATGGCCACGGCAGCGAGAGCCGAGGCGACAAAAAGACTGATGCCGAGCACGAGCGTGAGCTCACGCTGGGCGGTGTGCGCCATCTCGTCAGGAGCAACGAACACCATGGCGAGCATCGCGGCAAACGCTACCGCAGCAACGATAAGTGAAACTATCTGTATGGGTGGACGCGCGGTTTCAATCGCGACCCCCTTCTCATTTTCACCGGTATCTGCAGTCCCCGTACCGTAGAGGGCGTACTCAAGGAGCATTGGCGCACTACCGATAATCAGCCCGGCAAACAGGAGGTTTGTTGCCATCGGCCACGTGAAAAAAGCATAACTGGCCATACCGGCAAAGGCATAGATACCACCTACTGCGCCGATCGCAAACGGTACCAAAAAGAGGAGCGAGCGTTTCCAATCTTTTGTGAGGCGTGAAATATTCGTAATAATCGTGCTGTATGCGCCAAGCACGACCGCTACCGTACCACCGCTTATTCCGGGGATGACGTTTGTGGTTCCGATAATTGCACCAAGGAGTGCATTTTTGATAAAACTTAACAATTCAGCCTTCACAAAATCAGCCCCATTCTCACTTCTCAAGTAACGAACGTCGCACAATCGTTTGCTCACGTTCGGGGCCAACAGCAATCATCGAAACGGGCACACCAGCCAACTCCTCAAGGCGCTCTATATATATCTGCGCCTTCGCTGGCAGCTCTTCGAACGTGCGACATCCCGTGATATCACATCCCCAGCCGTCCATCTCTTCATAGACGGGCGTTGCGTGATGAAACGCACTCTGGTGTTCCGGTACGGTCACGTAGCGCTTACCACGTGCATCTTCGTACGCTACGCATATCTTAATCGTGTCAAAGGCACTGAGCACATCGAGCTTCGTGATTGCAAGGTCAGTTAATCCGTTGACCTCAGCGGCATAACGCGTAATGACGGCGTCATACCATCCGGCACGACGTTGGCGGCCGGTCGTTGTTCCGTATTCGTGGCCAATCTTGATGAGGGCATCACCGTGCTCGTCGAACAGTTCGGTAGGAAACGGCCCTGACCCTACGCGGGTAATATATGCTTTAGCGATGCCAATAACACGGTCAATATGGGTTGGCCCCACTCCGGTGCCGACGCATGCGCCGCCGGCCGTCGGATTCGAACTCGTGACAAACGGATAGGTGCCGTGATCGATATCGAGCAAGGTACCTTGTGCCCCCTCAAAGAAGACGTTTTTGCCGTTGCGTAGGGCACCTACCAGCGTGGAGGAGACATCGCCGATATGCGGTTTCAACACATCGGCATAGTCCAAATATTCCTCAGCGATAGCATCGACATCATAGGGCTTCATGTCGTACACTTTCTGCAAGATATCATTTACCTCGACGAGCGCGGCCGCCACCTTCTCTCGAAAGATCGAGCGGTCAAACAGATCCTGCATACGAATACCCATGCGCGCCGCTTTGTCCTGATAAGCAGGCCCAATACCGCGTCGTGTTGTGCCGATCTCGTGCGTACCAAGCCTGCGCTCATTCGCCTCATCGAGGTCACGATGGTACGGCATGATAAGGTGTGTGTTTGCCGAAATCAGCAAGCGCTCACAGCTGATGTCATCGTCCTCAAGCGTCTTCATTTCGCGCAATAACACCTGTGGATCGACGACACAGCCGTTGCCGATGACCGGCGTGACGGTCTCATACATCACTGCACTGGGGATAAGGTGAAGCTGAAGCTTGCGTCCCCCATGAATGACGGTATGACCTGCGTTATTGCCACCTTGGAAGCGTACGACGTACTCAAATTGTGAGCCGAGCATATCGGTAATCTTGCCCTTACCCTCGTCGCCCCACTGAACGCCTACGAGAACTACCCCTGCCATTTTGCCTCTTCCTCAAGACGCTTCGGAGCCAGCTGCTCGAACCGTGTATACATTTCACTGAATGCTAGTTTAATGGTATCAGTTGGACCGTTGCGGTGCTTATCGATGTGCAAATAAGCTTGCCCGCGCTGTGGGCGCCCCTCTTGTTCCTCAACGCCGCCCTGTGTGAGGCGGTCAAGAAACATCACGATATCGGCATCTTGCTCGATGGCACCGGACTCACGTAGGTCGGAGAGCTGGGGGCGTTGATTGGTGCGTGTTTCGACCGAACGATTAAGCTGCGAGAGCGCAAGAATAGGTACGTCCAAGTCTTTTGCGAGTATCTTCAAACCACGTGATATTTCGGCAATTTCTACCTGTCGATTTTCCGTATTGCGACGCGTGGGTTGCATAAGCTGTAGGTAGTCCACGATGATGAGCCCTTTGCTCTCGCCACGCTTACGCAGTTCGCGGCGAGCCTTTGCGCGCAACTCAGTGATGTTGAGCGACGGCGAGTCATCGATGGCAATCTTATATGACTGAAGGGTACTGATGGCATCGGACGCGCGTTGCCAGTCCTGCGCACTCATCTTGCCGTTACGTACGTGCTGCTGGTTAATTTTAGCTTCGGAGCACAGGATACGTGCGGTGATATCCTCGGTTGTCATCTCGAGCGAGAAGACCGCCACATGCGCCCCTTGTTTGGCAGCACCGGTTGCCGTATTGAGCGCAAACGACGACTTACCGACAGCAGGCCGTGCGCCCAAAATGACAAGTTCGCCGCCGCGTAAACCACCGGTGAGTTCATCGAGTCGTGAGAAGCCGGTTGGTGTGCCGACGAGTTTTCCTTTGTTGTTAACGGCTTCCTCGAGGCGATAATAGGCGCTGTACAGCTCGCCCTCAAGGTCTGAGAAATCGTTACGAACGCGCTGCTCAGTGACCGACATGACCTGGTGTTCGGCAAATCCGACAGCCTCGGCGGTGTCATCGGGTGCCTCATAGCCGAGTGCGACGATTGAATTACCCGCGCCAATGAGCTGCCGATATGTGGATAACCGTCTGATAATCTCAGCGTGTCGTTCCCAGTAGGTCGTTGCGGTGACTACACCGGTTAGGTCGGCGAGGTATTCATAGCCGCCGATTGCCTCAAGTTTTCCGGCGGCCTTGAGCTTGTCGGCGAGTGTGACGATGTCGTAGTTGACTCCGGTGGTGGTTAGTTCTTGCGCGGCTTTGAAAATAATCTGGTGTGTAGTGCTGAAAAAATCTTCGCAGGTCAATAGGCCTGTTGCATCGGTCTGTACTTCGTTTGACAGAATCATCGATCCCAGCAAAGCACGCTCAGCTTCAAGATTATGTGGCGGTATTCGCGCGGTTGTCGAGTCAGTCGTCATGTATGTACTTGCCCCTGTCTTTCTCCACGGAATACATAGTAGCCGAAGGAGGGAACAGCCTATTTTGGCCTTTCCACAGCAGAGTCATATGCGACCAGCAGTTTTACGAGTTATCCACGTTTTCCACAGATTCCGGCAAGCGCTTCTCGTCATTGTTTCGTTACCTTATCCCATTTCTTAACGCGCGCCAATCGAGATCTTAAGCGTCTCTTAATTTGGCAAAAAAGGGGTTGCACCCGCTGTTTTTGTGCGGTATAACGAAATCAACCAAATCTTCAAGGCTCCGACGAAAGAGGGTGGGTGCCTTGCAAAAACTGAATAGATCAAGTCGAAGACCGGCGATTATGCTCCTGAGTTTGTTCGTGCTCTTGTGCGTTGTGCTGGGTGTACTGGAACCGCCATCGGCACGAGCCGGCACATTCAGCGGGCAGATACTTCTTGGATTTACCGAGGTATACGGGAATGGCACGCGACATTCGGGAGTTGACGTCGCATGGGATCCCGGCAGCAATATCTATGCGCCGGTTTCAGGCACTATCTCATACGTGGGTAGAGTGCCGGCCGCCGCGAGTTCGGGGCAGACGGTGACGGCGGTGACGATTACCACGGAAGAAGGTCATCTTGTGTCGCTTAATCCGCTTGCCACGACGGCAATCTCTCGAGGTGATGTGATCACGAAAGGTCAACCGCTCGGAACACTCAGCGCTTTTGGCGATCCGTCCTCCGATGAGCCACATGTGCACCTGAGTCTCCGTGTGGGCGGAGTCTATCGTGACCCGTCGCATCTTATCGAGGAGACGCTCGGAGTAGTAGCCGGCACACTCCCACCAAGCTCTGCGTATGTACCCCCGGCCGGCACGACGTTACCGGTTGCTCAGGCTGAGCTTAGTGTGGCACCGGCACCGGCGGCGAACACGGTGTCTGTGCCGGGGGCTGCAACGGCATATGCAACGGAGAGTGTTCGGGCAGGAACAGCTGCGTCGGCAATGGTCGGCAACGAAGCCTTTATGCCGCAAATGAGCGCAAGCCGACTCGCTCGTTTCGAACAGGCAGGGGTTGGCGTGTCTACTTCAGCCGGTATGGCGAGCTATGCGTATCCATCTCGTGCAGCGGTCACCTCGCGCACACCGTCCCTGTGGCAACAGCTCAGCACGGGGCAACTTGCCGGCATACTTTATGCATGCGGAGTATTGATACCGTGTCTTGCCGTGGGCGCACTTGTTATCGGACGTAAGATGGGCATTCGCATACCAGAGATCGCACAATTTCGGCATGCATTCGCACATCGTGAAGGGAAGTGATACAATGGACCGTCCTTCTGTTTCGGGTAAAGTCCCGAAGCCGCTAAGTCCAGAGGAGGTAAGTTATGAAGGCGTATGAACTATTACTGATGGTTGATCCAACGCTCGATGAGACGGCGTATACCGCTATTGTGGATAAAACGCATGCGCTCATCACTGCCGAGGGGGGGACAATCGATGAGACCGATGATGGGGGAAAGTGTCCGCTTGCGTATGAAATCGATCATATCGCCGAGGCGTACTATACGCGCATCGACTTTCATCATGACCCGTTCGCAATAGCAGAGATCGATCGCGTACTCCGCATTACCGATGGACTTATGAGGTTCATGCTGGTGTGCCGTTACGATAAAGAATAATTGCAGAAAGGTACAATAATGAGCATTAACAAAGTAATGATTACCGGAAACCTCACGCGTGATCCGGAGCTTCGAATGGCGGGTACGACTCCGCTGTGTCAGCTTGGTGTGGCAGTTAACGACCGCAAGAAGAACAACGATACTGGTGAATGGGAGGATGTCCCCAACTTTTTTGATGTAATCATCTGGGGTGCCCGCGGCGAGTTTTGGGCGAAGAATCTTTCCAGAGGCAACAAGGTTGCTATAGCCGGACGCCTACGCTGGAGTTCATGGGAGACGGCTGAAGGGCAGAAACGTAGCAAGGTCGAGATTGTCGCTGAAGATGTCGAGTCACTCTCTCTTCGTGAAAGTGGCGCCGGTGCTGCTACACCGACGAGCGTTCCGGCGGCTCCCGAGCCGGCCACCCCGCTTAGTGGCGACGAGATTCCGTTTTAGAGCTGCGGGCAGATACAAGGAGGATATGAGCGATGGCAGAAACAGTCGGCCGTAAACCGCGCATTAAGAAATGTCAGTTTTGCAAAGAAGAGGCGTCCTATATTGACTACAAGGATACGCAACTTCTACGCAAATATCTGACCGATCGCGGCAAGATTAAGCCACGCCGCATCACCGGCACATGCGCACAACATCAGCGTGATATTGCGCTTGCCGTCAAGCGGTCACGCGAGATGGCGTTGATTCCCTATCTGGTTCCCGTGGTAAGCAATCGCGTGGGCCGTGGACGCGGATAGGGGGTGTGTGCGATGCAGGTTATTCTTACCAAAGAGCTTCAAGGTCATGGTGGCGAAGGCGATGTTATTGAGGTCAAGCGCGGCTTTGCCGTAAACTATCTCTTCCCGAACAAGATGGCGATCGAGGCAACCCCGGGCGAACTCAAGCAGCTTGGGCAGCGCAGACACAATATCGCAAAACGCGAAGCTGCACGTGTAAGTTCGGCTGACGAGCTTATTGTTCGGCTGCACGAAAAAGTGGTTACTATTCCGATGAAGGTCGGTGACGAAGGTCGCCTCTTCGGTTCGGTTACACCGATTATGGTTGCCGAAGCTATCGCTGAACAGCTTGGTGTTGATCTTGATCGTCGCAAAGTCGAAACTCGTGGGCCCATTAAAGAACTGGGCGACCATGCCGTTGCCGTTGCGGTCTATCGTGATCAGAAGGCGACCGTTATTGTGAAGGTTGTCAGTGATGGCGAAGCTGTCGAAACTGGTCTGACTGCTGAGGAAGCAGCCGAACTTGTTGATGCCGAACGCGAAGCAGAGCAATCTTCTGCTGTTGAGGCTGAAGCCGAGGCTGAGACTGAAACTGAGCCCGAAGCTGAAGTTGAGACTGTCGCAGAACCCGCTGATACTACGGATGCCGAGGAGCAGGCAACCGAATAGAGGATATGGGCGCGGTCGGGGTATACCGACCGCACCTGTCTGTGCGGGCGTAGTTCAATGGTAGAGCGTCAGCTTCCCAAGCTGAAAGTTGCCGGTTCGAGTCCGGTCGCCCGCTCCATTTTTTAATCACGTTCAGAGTCACGGGAGTGACCGAAGATTCCGGCAAGCTCTCGACGTGCACTGAGGCGGTTCAGCATGTACATAAGCGCTGCCATTACGAGGAGGAAGCCGGCAAGAAGTGGCTTCCACGAATCGACAGAACCAGGAGTCGTGTGGCCACTTTGTACGATTTCCACTGTTGTTGCATGGATGTCGATGTCGCCTCCGTGCTCCGAACAAGCGCCGTTAAACACTCCGGTAACTTTGACGATGTCACCGTTCATGCGATAGGCACCGTAGTACTCTATCGCATCGGTGCGCCACCCTTCGACCACCCATATGGCCATGCCGGTATTGTAACCACTTAAGAGCGCTCCCTCGGTCGTGTCGTGGAACATGTAGGGATCATCGTTGAGGTGAATCCACGCACCATGATCGCCGCGCAACATGCGTTCTCCGATGACCTCACCCATGAAGGTGACGATCTCTCCTTCAAATCTCTCGGGATTTTCGATTAGCGTGGTGCTGGTAATCTCATTTGGGTTATCAAATGCAACCAGACGTTCAGCCGGAGCACGCATCATCCACAACGTCAAAATGATGGCACCGGCCATGCCAATGACAATTACTATCTGAAGTAAACGATGTCGTGCTCCGGCTCGGCGTTGTTTAGGTGTACGAGCCATGCTCAACGCCCCTTTATTACCGCATAGGCGTATGCAATTACGGCAAATATACTCATAAACTCAAAGCGTCCAAACCACATGTAAAAGATGAAGAGTATCTTCAAACCTTCCGGCATGCCTGGGTTTAGAATGCCGGTCGAAAGACCACCACTCGAAAGTGCTCCGACGCCTTCAAACAATGCTTCTGAGAATGAGTATCCGTAAAATGTCCCGATAACACCCGAGCTCAGGTACACCACTAAGAACAGCACAATAATCATCAGTGTGCTTTTTATGAGGCCGTCGGTGAGATAGGTCTCTCGTATATGGTGATACTTAGTGCGTATCAAGGCACTTTCGGGCATAACAGACCTTTTGATTTCGGCGCCGAGTGCCTTGAAGAATATTCCAACTCGTATTGCCTTAATACCACCGGCAGTTGAGACCGCTGAACCGCCGAGCATCATTGCGATGGTCAGAATTGTCATCGCAGGGATGCCCCACTGTCCTATGTAGGACCTTGCCGGTATGAATGCGAATCCGGTCGTGGTGTGTGCCGAAATCATGCCGAAGATAGCCTTGCGACCGAGTACCCATGCATCAGGATAAGCTCCCGCACGTGCGAGTGCAATGATGCATAGAGCGGTTAGCACGAACAAGGTGCAGCTAAACGTGATAATCTCGAGATTACGCCGCACTGCTTTGAATTTGCCCGTCCACAGCGCCCAGTGCACCGCAAAGTTTATCGATCCGGCAATCATCAGTATCGCCAATAGTATTTCGGTTGAGAGTGAATGATAGTACATCGCATTGTACGAATAGGGGGCGAATCCACCGGTCGACCACGCGCCACAAAACTGATAGAACGCCATGAGAATCGCTCGTGCTCCGGAAATGCCGATAAACCAGTTATTGATGGTCAGTATGATGACGCTTATACCAAGATACACAAACGAAACAAGCCAGATGGCACGTGCCGTCTGCACGACATTAGGGAGCACTCGTTCCTCGCGCCCTTCACCGATATACATCTTGTAGGCACCGGCCGTTCCCTTAAGTAGAAATGTGAGTGCAACGACAACGATACCTTGTCCTCCGACATAGGTTAGGACATGACGCCACATGTTCATGCCGTTACTCAGGTGATCAAGGTCTTGCAAGAGATACATGCCCGCGGTTGTCAGGCCGCTCATTGCGTCGAAAGAGGCATCGAGATAGCTGGCAAAATGGCCTGAGAGCCAAAAAGGAACTGCTGCCAGTAACGTTGCCCAGATCCAGGAGCCGGCCGCAACTACAAACCCCTCAGACCAGGTCAAATCCCGATCAGTGCGAAAGAGCGCCTGAGCACCAAACCCTATAGTCATACAGAGCGCAAAGCCGATGACGAAATCAAATGCGGTATTCCATTCGTAGTGGAAAAGTGCCACTACCAAGGGAATGAGCATAAGAAAGCCAAGACCTACCAGCACTTTTCCGGTGTATTTGCCAACGACGCGATGGCTGGCAAGCGAAGGACGTAGAATCATCGTACAGTCATCCTTCGACTAAGCCAGAAGCTCTCGCAACGAAACCTCTTCGGATATCATGCGCGAGATGATGAGCGTTGAGCAGATTGCTTCGATGCCAAACTGAGCGAAGATACTTTGATTGCTGGGGTCGCTTACGCGAGAGATGAGGCGGGGAACCTCAAAAACCACACGTGCTAACTGGCAGGAGATGAGGTTGTCCTCATCGGTGCCGGTCGTTGCGACGAAGACATCAGCACGGGAGGAACCCGCATCATCCTGATACTTTTTGTCGGTTCCGTCGCCAACGATGACGAGTGCTTGGTTGTCGGTTGCCATAAGAATTTTCTCTGCCGTATCGGTGTGACGTTCAATGATGGCAATATCGTGCCCGTCATCGAGCAGGTTTAATGCGAGAGCCTGTGCAATCTTGCCCCCACCGTTGATTACCACATACATTAAAGGCCGCCTTTCGCGTAACGCTCGACCTTTTTGAGGAAATCGGTTTTAACGGCTACGCGTACGACATCACCGTTTTCGAAGACCGATTCAAGCGTAGGGATAAAGGTAGAGTTACCACGACGCACTGCGATGGGGAGAAGCTTGCCTTCTGTTGAGATGGACACCACGTGTTTGCCTACCAAATCGTCGGCAATGGGAAAAATGCGAATCTCGATATCACCGTACATGTCTGCAAAATGTCCATGCCCGGGCTGGATGACGCTGTTAATGCTTTCGGCAACCAAAGTGGTGCCGTCCACGAACTCAATACCCAGGTGCTCGTAGGTTGACTCACGATTGGGATCGTAGAGGCGCGCGACACTGCGCTCAACACCAAAAATACGCTCGGCTACTTCAGCGGCCATCAAGTTTGTGTTGTCAAAATCGGTTACCGCGGCAAAAACATCACATTCCTCGATGCCGGCCGTCTTTAGCACCTCTTGGTCGAAAGCGAGGCCTTTAATAGTTATGCCGTTAAACGCTGAGCCAAGTCGCTCGAACGCTGCGGAATCCTTGTCGATAACCGAAACATTATGCCCGTCGTTGGCGAGCAAGGTGGCTAAGTTGGCACCGACACGTCCACAACCGGCTACTATGATGTTCATGCAACAGTCCTCCTGATGAGCGCACTAGGCACTGCCTCTTACAGCTCGTTTATATTTTAGCAAAAGAAAAAGACGCCTCGGAAGGCGCCTTTTTTCATAAGAGAATTGCCACTACTTCGAAGGCAGGATTTTGTACATACCCGTCCCACAGCTCGAGCAGGAACCCTTCATTGCAGGGCGACCATTTTTCATCTTGACCTCTTCGGCGTCCTTCATCTCTTTCTTAGCCTTGCACTTTACGCAATAAGCCTCTGCCATTCCTCAACACCTCCTATGGTTTCTCATGATTGACCCAGGGGCAGCTGTTTCAATCCATTTCCACACTACTACTATGCTTGCACAAGCACAAAACTCTGGCAAGCGCTCTCTAGAATCTGTGCACAGACTGTGGGGTTGTGCTTTTTCGTGTGTCGTTAGGCTTGAGCCAAAAATTCAAGCAAAAAGGCGACCGTCTCATCCAGAGCCTCAGGCGTACACGCTTCAGCATTGTCGTCGGTCGCACGATAGGCCTCCGGAAAACCGGTCGAGACAAGGCGTGTGATGGTACCGGCCTTGTGGTGCTTGAAGAGCGCAGGGGTGGCAGCGGTGACACCGGAGGTCATGCGTGCACCCGATATCCGCAACTCAAGCTCGCGGGCAGCACGCTTGCTTAAGCTTACTATGCGCGAGCTAATCGAAACCGACAACGGAGCCGCTTCGCGCTCATACCAGTGCAGATCGCCAAAACCAACCGATTCCAAGTTGACGATTAGCGCATCACGGAGCTCGGGTGAAAATGTGTTCAGGAATGCGCGCATGCCGGTTGCGTTAGCGTGACGAGCACCGGTTGCAACGAACCAAACCTCTTTGCCATCGAACGCTGCGGTGAACGCTTTCGATGAGCCTTCAATGTTTGGTGAGGTGAGTGTGCTACTCATAGCGCGCACCGGCTGTGCGGTAGGTCTGGATTCGGCACGACGCACAGGTCGCTGTTCGGTCGCTGATTGCTCGGGACGAATCGCCTCAAACGCCGAGGTTTCGAAGTTATCCCACGTTCCGATATCTTTGCCGGCGCTTCGCGCATCGAAGTCGCCCCCTAAACCGAGCCAGTCATCGTCTTCAGGCGCTGCAAGATCACTCGATTGCTGCAAAGCCTCGTCACCATCGGTCCCAAACGTTTCGTGACACTTGGTGTCGCCTTGGCCAAGCTGCCCCCCGTGCTCCTGCGCGATATTATCGATAACACCGAGCAAGGAGGCAATGCCTGAGGCACTGTCGTTGGCACCGAGTGACTGCGTGTTCAGGATGGGCATCAGCAACGCATCGAGACCGAGAATCATCGGCACTGCGCTACCAATAGCCAATCCTAGCCACACCCATAGTTCGGCGGTCTCCATCCATGCGAAGCCGCATGCGAGAAACGCCAGAACTACCACAGCAACGACGAGGTAATAGAACGACCAGTTCGTAAGTCGCCGGTGCAATGATGCCGTTGATTCGGTATTCAGCGGAGAGACAACCGGTGTATCGACATGCGCGACAAATACGATTTTGCGCATCCTTTCATTGTACGAGGTAGGAGTGTATCGTGCGATGATGTTTTGGCTTGGTCCCTTGCGCGCAATGCCGTCGAGAATGCCTCGACCTTGTAGTTGGAGTGCGAGTAGCACAACGTTGACCACCAATAGGGCGACCAGTACCCAGCGCAAGAAAGGAAACGGTACAAAGCGTGAAAAAATGACGATTGCCGTGGGCAAAACATAGAGAAGACCGAGAGCAAAGCCGGGGCTTCGGACGGTATTGAACGTCTGCTCTTCGACCTCAAGCCCATAGTTGCAACACTGTGAAGCGAACCATTGAGAGAAGTCATGCTCGGTCGACGACGTAGCAGGACGAGCACCAAAAGACTCGGTAATCTCCGAAACGAGGTCAAAAACTGCCATGAAAGCTCCCTTACCCAATGCTGGGTAATAGTCTAGCGTACTTTGGCGTTTACGTCTTTGATTTCTTGCAAGATATTAGAAAACTCTTGGATTGGCTCGTTGATAAGTGCGAAATAGACCGTTGTGACGACGTCTTCCGGCTCGGCAACCCCACTTGCGAATAGAGCATCTACCTTGCTTTTTAGCGTATCATAGCGCTCAAGGTCGACCTTCATCACCGTTTCGTTCTTTGAAGTCCAACTATTCGCTGCGTTGATGAGCGATTGCGCCATCTGTTCGTGCAGATCGATGAGCTCGATGTACACATCAAGGTTTAAGCCTTCGAGGGTACGTATTGCATCGTTGAACTCAACGCGTGCCCGAGCAAGTTTTGTTAACGCGTCGTTATTGTACTTGACCGAATCGAGCATGCCATTTCTATCTTGACGGTCAAATGCTTCAAGGGCCGCCACCGTAGAGTCGCGTGCCTCCGAAAAATTGCCGGCACCCTTGCGTGCGCTGTCTAGTGCCTGTGCGCTCAACTCAGTGTAGTCGAGCAGTCCCGGAGCGAGTTCGAGCAAAGTACCGCGCAACGCGATTGTCTCAAGCAACAATTCAATTGCTTCCTGTTCGTCCCCGTGCGCTCGCTCCTCGGCTTTACGTAATGTTGACGCAGCTTCACTGAGCAATGCTCGTGTCGGCTCGATATTTTTACGTGCAACGTCTACATATTGGGACGTTTCATCGTTTGTTTCAGTCTCGACGGCAATACGAATTGTTTCGATAAGCTCGTCAGCCTGCTCGAGTGTCTTCTGTGCCTGTGAGATACGGTATGAAGGCGTGGTGGTGAGGTGAACAATCGCTACGTAGCCGCCGATACCGGCGAAAAGCAGTGCGAGCAAGCCTACAATAATCCATAGCCCCACATTAGTCTTCTTGGGACGTTGTGTTGAGGAGCGGCGGCGCGACGAAGTGCGCGAAGAACCCGTGTTATGATTGCTATCATCCATTGAGGAAGTATTATATACATAAGAACGGAGCGATGCCGAAACTATGCGATGGACGAAGACGCTTGTTCTCAATACGTTTATTTCGCTGCTCGCCGGCCTTGACAAGGATCGCTTTTACTCGTTCGATGAACTTTCGATAACACTGGGCTGTTCGCGCGGGGAGATTGAGCGTGTTACCGATTCACTTTGCAATTTGACCGTCAAGCAACCCGGTGAGTCGGGCGAAGGAAGTTATCTGCCTATCGTGCGGACCGATGAGGGCATCACGCTCTGTAGCCGGTTTCATGTTGGTGTTGATCGTCCGGTACGTCTCGATGCTGCGCAGATGATGGCAGTGTTGCTTGCGTTACGTATGGCCGGTATAGCGTTTGATGACGAACGTATGAGTCTTCTGTCACAGGCTGTCAGCGTCGATGCTGCGTCGGCTGGAACAGTATCGCCCGCTGCGCTTGCTTCGCTTATCGACGCTGATATCGCACCCTATCCCACACACTTTGCTGATGTGTTGGTGCGCGCTGCGCTTGATGGGTGTTGTGTGTGGGTGCGCTATCGGGGTGTAGAACGCATCTTTGAACCGGTGACACTCATCTGGGAAAACGACATCAAGTATGTGTATGGGTTCTGCCGTACACGCGACACGATGCGAACGCTACGACTCGACACGATTGAAGAGATTGCGCTGTTGGAGGCCGAGCCGGCTACTTTCAAGCAAACGGCCTTGTCGGAATCCCGTTCATCAGATCTTGATGTTATGCCAGGCATCGGAGCTCCCCTTTACAACCTTCACGATGCGGCTCATACGGCTCGCCTACGCTTTGCTGACCCGACCGATTTTATCGCGGAACAATGGCCTGGCGCACGTCTGCAACAGACGACACAAAGCGGCGCTCACGTTGATGTTCCCTACGATAGGCCTGAGTGGCTTGCTCGTCAGGTGGTTGCTCGTCTCGGTGCCGTGACGATTGAGGATTCCGGTGAGGATCTGCGAGAGGCGGTGTGTGCGTATGGGCAGTCGCTCATTTCCTGATTCCACCGATCGTCTCTTCCGACTTTTTGCACTGCTCGTTGATCGCCGTGTTCCGTTACCTGTCGATAAAATACGCGAGACGCTCTATTCGACACACAACGACGAGAGCTTCAAGACGGCTTTTCGTCGTGATCGCCAGCTTCTTGAGAGCCTTGGAATAGTTATTACGCAGGTTACCCACGGAACAGCATCGGGGTACCTTATCGATGCATCCGCAAGTTTTATTTCACACGACATGCTGTTCACGCTTGATGAATCGACCTTTGCCGCGTGTTACGCTGCACTCGATTTCTGCGAAGGTGACCCGTTGTTTCCCTTGCCGCTTGAGCTTCGCTTTGCGCGACTGCGTCTTGCACAGGCCTGGCATGAGTCATACGGGGATGAAAGCGTGCCAACCTCCACACACCGCCAACTCTCTAAGGCCGCGCTCACAGCAGCACGACAGAGCTCACATATTGTGCGCGGATTGGTGGAGTGCACACAGGTCAAGCTTGTCTATCGCAACAAGAGCGGCGCCATCACCGAGCGCACCGTTTCTCCGTATGGTCTGAGCTATCTTGGGGGACACTTTTATCTTATTGCCCACGATAGTCTGCGCGATGATATCCGCTGTTTTGCGTTTGAGCGAGTATGCGATGCAACACCGACCACGTGCTCGTTTGAGCGTCCACCTGACTTTCACATACATGATTACGTTGGTCTGCCGTTTTTACTCAGTGGCGAGGAACCTATCGGTGAAGTCGAGCTCAAAATTCCTGTGGAGCAACGTTATCGCCACTCACATCTGACGCGAGGAAAGGGCTCGATCATTACGCATGAGGATGGCTCGGCCACATGGTGTGTGCCGTACGCTGACCTCGATCTTTTGATGAGATTTGTCGCAACTCACGGCTTGCGTTTTGCCGATTCATCGTCATATGAGGCGCTCGAGTTTGAGCGTGCAATCAATCTACTGTTGGAGGGCCTGTTGCTCGAGGAAACGAAGCGCTGAAAACCCGGCTACCGCTCCGGCTCCGGCAGCGGTCACAACCTGTTTAAGGGGCGCAGTCGTCACGTCGCCGGCACAGAAAAGGCCGGGAATATCGGTCGATCCGTCGGTCTGCACATCCAAGTAACCGTACTCGTCAGGGGTAAGCAGCGACTCAGCAACGGTCGACTGAGGACAGGTGCCTACGTACTCGAAAACCCCATCGATTTCCAGCACGTCAGTGGTACCGTGTTCAACGTGTTCGATATGGAGACCCGTCACCTTTGAGCCGTCACCGACAATTTTAAGCGGAGCAAACGGTGTGACGAACTCGATGGCCTCATGGGCTTGTGCACGGTCAACATGTACCGTCTCGGCACGAAACGCTTCACGCCGATGCACGAGATAGACGCGTCGCGCGAACTTTGTCAGGAACAGCGCCTCCTCAAGCGCCGCATTCCCGCCCCCGATGACCGCTATTACCTTGCCACGATAAAACGCGCCGTCACACGTGGAGCACCAGCTCACACCGCGTCCTGTGTATTCGGCTTCGCCGTCGATCTCAAGAAGCTTTGGGACGGCACCGGTTGCGATGATAACGCTACGCGCATAGTGAGTGTCGTACTCGTCGGTAAGCTCAAACGTGCCATCGTCGAGCTGCGTAAGCTTAGTAATCTCTACGAATGGCACGATTTTTGCTCCGTGCGTCTCGGCCTGGCGTGCCATAAGCTCACCGAGTTCGCCGCCGCCGATTCCTTCGGGGAAGGCCGGATAGTTTTCGATGCGATCGGTCGTGGTAATTTGGCCACCCAGAACGCCACGCTCGAATACGGTAGTATGCGCGCCTCCACGTGCAGCGTAAAGCGCTGCAGTCAGGCCGGCCGGGCCACCCCCGATAATAGCGATATCAACGGCCTTATCTGCGCCGTCGTTACTCACCCTGCGTCGTCCTGTCCCTGTTTGATGTTGGCGTATCGCCGTCAAGCTCTTCAATGATGAGGAGTACCTGCTCGTAAATCATATGGAACGAGTCGTTGCCTTCTGCAAGTTCCTTTACCTTACGGAACTGACCGAGCGCGTTGACCGTGTCATTGCGTCCTTGCCAGTAGAATAAACCGAGCATAAAGTTAGCATCGACGGAGTCAGGGTTAACGTCGAGCACCTGTGCAATCTCTTGGATGGCACGGTCAGTATCGCCGCTGTAGAAGTAAAGGCGGGCCATATCGGTGCGCGCTTCGAGGTCGGTTGGGCGGAAGCTGAGATACTGCTCGTAGTATTTAATACCGATCGCTGCATCGCTGATAGCGCCGGCAAGATCTCCGTTCATCTGCGCTATCTCGACGCGACGGCTGAAGTACTGTGCCAGTGCGAGCAACGCCATCTCATCGGAGGGATTTGACTGTAACGTGATGAGGTGGTTATAGGCTTCTCGCTGTTCACTTGTGAGCAGATTGCGAAACTCAGTCGAAACGGCACTTGCACGTGCTGCGTTGTCGTTGAGAACACGCAGCCCGACGGCCAGTACTCCGCCAAAAACCGCGATAGTCAGTGCGAGAATCGTGAGCGGCACGCGCCAGCGTGTTGCCGGCCGTAAGATATAGCGCTTGGCGAATGAGACGTCCGAGCCGCTACCAAACTGCGTGACTTCGATACCAAGAGCCTGTGCCTTGAGGAGCATGTTCAGGTCGTTTGTTACGAGCAAGAGCTCGTCGTCTTCACCAAGCGCTTTGTTGAGAAGATATGCGGTCGCCAGTATCTTCTCGTCGGGCGAACGTGTCGAGAACCCTTCCGGGAGTTCATTGAGGTTGAACTCAAACGGCATGATGCGTAGAGTAGCGCCTTCCTCAATATCGACGCCGTCGGTCAATGAGCCATCGCGCGCAAGTTCAAAGATTTGGCGGCTTACTTCGCGTCCGCGAAAACGCAAATCAGGGTCGATACGTGCTGTCTTGAGCTTATCGAGTTCGGAAAGTACGGTCTCGGGGATGACAATCTCAGTGCCCGGATAGGCGAACAGGGCACGTGGGTCAGCGAGAAGCACATTAGTATCAAGTACAACGGTTTTCATACTCTCTATTATGCCAGATAAATGCTATGAGGTAGAATGTTGGGTGTAATTCTACAGGTAGAAGGGGTCGGGGCGTGAAGATACTTGTGACAGGCGGTGCCGGATTTATCGGTGGCAATCTCATCCATACCTTACTGGACATTGGTGGCGAGGTGATGGTCATCGACAATCTATCAACCGGCACTATCGACAACCTTGACCCGCGCGCACAGTTTCGTTGGATGGATATCCTTGATGATGATTTTGCCGACGTGGTGTGTGAATTTGCGCCTGAGGTAGTCGTACATCTGGCGGCACAGCCGAGCGTATCACGTGGCGAGGCCGAGCCTGAGCTTACGCGCAACATTAATGTTGAAGGCACGCGTCGCGTTATCGAGGCGGCTCAGCGATGCGAGGCCGAGCGCATCGTCTTTACGTCGACGGCGGCCGTCTATGGGATACCGCACGAGCTACCTATCTGTGAGACTGCGTCGATAGCACCCCTCGGAGTGTATGGTGAAACAAAGGTTGCCGGTGAGGAACTGCTGCGCTCAACGTTGGATGACGAAGCAGCCGGAGCCGGTACCGATGGTGTGGGGGTCGACTACGCCATCTTGCGCCTTGCGAATGTGTATGGCCCACGTCAAGACGCACACGGAGAAGGCGGTGTGGTGGCGCGTTTCTGTGCGGCAATAGCAGCAGATGAAGCCCCAACGATTTTTGGTGACGGCGCGCAGACACGCGATTTCGTATACGTTTCTGATGTTGTCATGGCGCTGGTGTGTGCCATTGGTGGCGATATTGCATTCGCTTCATATGGCGCAGCTTCGGATGGGAGCGCTGACGGACCGAGCGATGATCGTGGCACATTCAACATCTCGTCCGGCTATGCCACGAGCGTCGAGCAGCTACTGAACGCTCTGCGTGCCCCTGCAAACTTTACCGGTACCGCTACATACGCGGCTGAGCGCACTGGCGATATTCGTGATAGTGTGCTCTCGCCGGCCAAAGCACACGAGGTATTCGAGTGGGAGGCCGGTGTCGACCTTACGAAGGGTCTTGTCGCAACGTGGATGTGGTTTTCTCAGCTCGCGGACAACGAGGACGATGGACGCCCAGACTAGGGAGTTTGTACATACAGTTACGCAGTACGGGGAAGAACATTACCGCGATTTTGCGTGGCGTCGCACGACCGACCCCTATGAGATTCTTGTCAGCGAAACTATGCTGCAGCAGACGCAAGTATCGCGGGTGGAGCGTTACTATCCTACGTGGCTTTGCCGTTTTCCTGTCATCGATGTGCTTGCTGAGGCCGAACTCGCCGATGTGCTCGACGCATGGCAAGGGCTCGGATATAATCGGCGTGCGCTTTTGCTCAAACGTGCTGCCGAAGAGGTAAGCACACAGATGGGAGGAAAACTTCCACGTGATGAGAAGGCGCTTCGTGCGTTGCCCGGTATTGGTCCGACGACAGCTGCCGGCATCTGTGCGTTCGCCTACAATGAGCCGGTTGTCTATCTGGAGACCAACTCGCGCACCGTTGTGCTTCACGAATGCTTTCCCGATCACACACAGGTGCCTGACTCCGAAGTCTATGCTGTGTTGGAGGCTGCCGTTGTCGAAACACAGTCTCAAGGCATTGAGCCACGCATGTGGAACTATGCGCTTCTCGACTACGGCGCGCATCTTAAACGAACCTTTCCCAACCCGGCACGTCGCTCAAAGCACCATACGCGCCAAAGTGCCTTTGAGGGATCAAGACGCCAGAAGCGCGCTGTGCTTTTGCGCATCGTGATGGAGAACCCGGATAGCAATGCTGCGGACTATGCCGATATCTGTGACTTGGAAATCGATGTAGTCGAAAGCGTTCTCGCCGACCTGACGACCGAAGGTTTTTTGAGCAAAGACGCCGAGGGACGGTATAGCGTTCGCTCTGGGTAAGATAGGCGCTTTTATGCCCGTATCTGTCATCGAGTTGACACATTACGTTGATATTCTGTTAAAATAGATAGGCTTGGCTTAAGACGCTTGGGCTAACACGTAGAACGGACGCGCCGATGTGAAGGAAGGCGCGCACAAAAGGAGCACTAGCTGTATGCGTAACGTAACGGTTATAGCAGTCGTTGTGGCACTCGCGCTTGGCGCGGGCGTAGCGTCGTACAGCACCATCGAGCGTGAAGTTATGCCACCTACCACGCATCCGCTTGCCGTCTACACAACCAACCCCACCGTTCATGACACGAGTGGTACCATCGATATCTCGGCGACCATTGCAGCGACGCAGGAAAAACTTGATGGTCTGCATGTGCAGAAAGCTGCACTCGACGCCACTATCGCAAACCTTGAAAACAAGGCTTCACTCGGATCGCTAACCTCAAATGAGCGTGACGAGCTGGGATCTTCATCGATGTTTGGCAAGCCACGTGGCTCTTATCTTACTCAAACGATGCTTGCTCAAGAGATCGAGCGTACCGAACGTCAACTCGTCGAACTTCAGGCCGAACAACACGTTGCCGCACGTACTGTCGATACCGCTACGCAGAGTTCCACGGGGGGCGCCCAAGACTCTGCGCGCGGAACGGCTGCGACTGGTATACGTGACGTTGATGATGTGAGTGATATCGATGACGCACGCGTCGTCGCAGACGGTGACATTGATGATATCGACGATACGACCGCTACCGAACTGACCGACTCACTTACCCTTGCGTTGGGCGTTTCACTCGTCACGGCGCTTCTCGTGCTGGTGCTCACACTGGGTCAACTGAGTATCGCGCTGACCACCGGCTTGCCGACGCTTGCTGCGCTCAGTTTGGCACTCGCCGCATTGCAACTCACCGGACACTCGCTTAATCTGATGACGCTCGCCGGTCTGGCACTTGGCATGTCGATTGTGCTCGCTGAAACGACGTTTGTCGGGCTGCTTTACGCGGACAACCCGCCCGCCGCGACACTATTCAAGGCGTTGCGCCGCGTTGCCGTTACTATTGGTACCGCGACACTCGGTATCTTTGCTATCGCCTTGGCGTTTACCATCTGGGCGAGCCCCGAGGCCGCCGTGTTCGCGCCGCTCATCTACGCCTTTACCGCCGCCGCGTTGTTCGGTGCGATTTTATCGACGATGCTTACGCCCGTTATCGCTGCGTGGCTGACACGTCGTGCGGCGGAAAAAGCGCCGCGCCATTCGTCAGCGTCCGGTATTGCCGCTATTGCGCCTGAACATCCTGCACGCCTTAACCGCATGCTTAACGCCGGTATCGCGTTTAGCCTGCGTAATCGTACCGCGCTTATCACGATTGTGACGCTTGCATCGCTCGTTGCACTTGGCGTATTCATCTATCTTGGCCGCACGTTCATGTTTGCGACACTTGCGCAGTATCTTGACACCACGATCGCAACGTTTACCATCGTCCAGCTGATTATTCTGCTCGTTACTGCTGCGATTGCAACCGGTACACTTGCCGGTACCGCCGCCGCCGCCGTTTCGATTGTGACGACACTTGCTGCTGCAACCGCCGTATTATTTGCGGCACAGATGCCGCTCGAGTCGAGCGCATTGACCGGATTGTTCACGCTCTTGCCGGCCACTGTGCTTATCACGATGCTCTTCGGCAAGGTTGCTAACCAACGCTACTTTACGCGTGAGGAGCGCCACGTCAACATCCTTGCTGCCGGGCAGGCAATGGCACGTCCGGTACTTGCGATTGGCCTTGCCAGCGCCATCGCGCCACTGCCGTTTGCGTTCGCCAATCTCACCGGGATATCCGTGCTATTCGCGCCGCTCGTTATCGCGTATGCCGGTGGCACGCTCGCCGCTACGCTCGTGACGATCTTTATCATCCCCGCGGTGTATGAGACCTTCTGTCGCGTCATCCCTCGCCGTCGGCGCTCGTACTAGCACTGCTCCGCAGGGGGCTCTTGCTTTGCTAAAATGGAATCACTATGCCTCATGACCCACATACGACACACGTTATCGTGCTTGCTGGCGGCACGAGTGCCGAGCGCGAAATCTCACTGCTGAGCGGGGATAACGTTTGCGCTGCACTTGCCGAAGCAGGCTATCGGGTTACGTGTCTCGATCCGGCAGAAGCCGGGTGGATTGCGCAGCTTGCCGAGCTTGCATCTGAGGGGCGTACCGGCGCGACACCAACCTCGACTATCGTGTTCCCGGTACTTCATGGGCGCGGTGGCGAAGATGGTACCGTGCAAGGGCTATGCGAACTGCTCGAGGTACCGTATGTCGGGAGTGATGTGCGCGCGAGTGCCTCTGCGGCCCATAAGCCTTGCGCAAAGCATCTTTACCGCGCGCACGGTATCCCGACACCTGCTTTTGTTGAGGTTTCGCGTGCTGAATTTGAGGCCGATAGAGACCGAGCAATCGTTGCGCAGTCGGGACAACCTGAGACGTATTCTAGAGCGCTTGTGGTGAAGCCGGCGGTAGAGGGTAGCTCCCTCGGCATGACCATCCTGCATAATCCCACGTCTGAAGATATCGGTGCGGCTCTTGAAGCTGCGTTTGTACACGATGATACCGTGCTTATCGAACAGTTTATTTCGGGCATTGAGCTTACAGTGCCGGTTATCGGCACCGCCGGTGTCCCGTCCGATTCGGCGCATGCTCCATATGCGCTGCCGGTCATTCAGCTTAAGCTCGATACTGCCGCAGGCCAGTGGTACGACTACGTGGCCAAGTACGAGGGCGGCAACGACCTGCATCTCATTCCGGCGCCTATCGATAAAGATCTGACTGCGCGGGTGCAAGAGCTCGCCGTTCGCGCACACAATGCGCTGGGCTGTGGCGGTATTTCGCGCACTGACTTCATTATCGCGCCACCTGACAATACCACTGCATCGCCTGTCATCTACGCGCTTGAAACGAACACGATCCCCGGTCTTACGCACGAATCTCTCGTGCCCGACTCTGCGCGCGCTGCCGGTATCGACATGCCAACCCTCTGTGCTACGCTCATTGAATTTTCGGTTGCCACCTAGCAAAGCCGTCATGTTTGTTCACTATGTTATGCCGTAGTGACCCTGCTATAATAAGACCTTATGGAGGGCATTGAGGGCAATCCTACACCTATTCCGGAGCATACTGCTGAGTATCCTCCAGATTTCGTCGTGGAACCAACTTTGGAGCCGACCTTGGCCGCGGTCGACGAAGTACCCCTTATAGAAGAGTGGCTTCCGGAAGACCGTCGTCGTCGAAGTCTCGTATTTATCTTTGTCATCGTGCTTATCATTGTAGCCATGGCAGTTCTTGTCGGGTTTGCTCTTAGTGCTGCCTGGGGTGAATTTTTTCGAGAATCTCCCGAAGCGGTATTACACAACACGTCTCTTACGGCGACCGGTGTAACCGTTATTGATAGCGGTGAACTTTCTGCTCAAGATATGGATGTTTGGGTTGAAAATGTCGGCTCAGCACCTCTTTTAGTGCGCATTAGACTCAACGAATACATGCAGGGGCGATTTCGAGAAGACGACGCGGTGCGCTCGTTACTCAATCCCAACTACGCTATCCCCGAGGGGGTCGACGGACGCTATCTGGTGGCACCGACAGAATGGTCGACTCACGGTCTCGGCCTTGAGCAGGCGCTTTTGCAGGATACACAGTATGCTCGTCAGCGTCATCGCCCGAACCTCGTTGGCCTACGGCGCGATCCGTTTTTTGCACGTGGGGTTGTGTGGATCCAACCTGCATTTCTCACGTTTGAACAGTGGCGTAGTGCGAGCGAGAGCAATCGTAGCAATAAATGGGTGCTCGCCGATGATGGCTACGCGTACTATACGGCTATTCTTAAACCCGGTGAGGAAACAAGTCTTTTGCTCAACGGAGTTATCGTTCCTTTTGAGTACCTGAACCCCGGATGTTATCTCATCGATGTCTTGATGGATATCACTGCCCCGGAGGATGCGATTGCATGGTACGACGGAATTATCGTACAGCGATTTTCGTCGCCAGGCAATCCGGTTCTTGCGCCGGTCAAAGCAAGCAGACAGGGTACCCAGATTCTGGACTCAATCTTGCGTTAGAGTAGCTGCTGCCACAACGGCGGCTTGGCCGTAACTGATAGAGCCATCATTAGGCGGTAACATACGTGGAGTAAGCACCTGAAGCCCTTTGTCGCGCAACACGCGTGCACTGTGAGTTGCGAGGATGCGATTGCAGAAACATCCGCCGGACAACGCCACCGTGTTACAGCCTGTTTCACGTGCAGCCTTGGTGGCAATCTCGCCGATAGCGTTGATGAGCGCTATGTGAAAACGACGGCTGAGTTCAGGTGTTGGTACGCCGGCCTGAATATCGTCGAGCAGCGCGCGAACTATCAGCTCTTCATCGATGAGGTATCGTGGTTTTGCGTAGGTAGGAATAGGGCGACCATGTGAGGTAACCCCCAGCTCAGGAGCCTCATGTTGCGTTGGCTCAATGAGTGTAAAGCGATGCGTATGCGGCACGCCAATCTCGCCGAGTGGTGCGCAGAATGCCTCGAACATGACCGCTGCGCTTCCTTCGTAGGTAGCCGTATCCTGTACGCCACAGATGGCTGAGACAGCATCGAAAAGCCGCCCCATCGAGCTCGTGAGTGGCGCATTAAGCCGCTGGTCAATCATTGCGATGGTCTGCTGCTCCTCGTCCTCTTCGAGGCGTTGGCGCAATCGACGCGCGCCGGGGTGTTCGGTCAACAGACCGAGCTCATAGAGGAGTGCGAGCGCATTTCGCGCCGGTCGCTTAATCGCAGCCGCCCCGCCGGGCAGATGCCATGGACGCAGCGTGGCGAAACGCTCGTAACCCTCAAGGGTGGCGACGAGCACTTCACCGCCCCATATGGTACCGTCCTCACCGTAGCCGGTGCCATCGAACGCAAACCCAATCGCTGGGCCGGGGTGGTTGTGCTCGGCGAGCACCGCTGCGATATGTGCGTGATGGTGCTGAACTGCGAAGGCTTCGGGCTCCCCATCTTGTTGCTCACGCCATTGATCGACCCATTTCGTCGAGAGGTACTCGGGATGCATATCGTGCACAATAATCTGCGGTTTTATGTGGAACAGTCGCTCATAGAGTCGCTCGGTTTCCTCGAAAGTTTCAAGCGTCTCAAGTGTTTCGAGATCGCCGATATGTTGGCTGACAAATGCCGTCTCGTCGCTTGCAAGGGTAAAGGTGTTCTTTTGTTCGGGGCCGACGGCCAGGATGGCGTCACCGTCCCATGCCGACAGTTTTAGTGGTGCCGGCGCATATCCTCGTGCGCGACGAATCATCTGTAGTTCGCCGTCGATAGTGCGCACGACGCTGTCGTCGTAGCGGCTACGGATGGGACGGTCGTGCAGTAACAAAACATCAGCAATCGAGCTCAACTTCTCAAGTGCTTCGGCGTTATCGGTCTGGATTGGTTCATCAGAGATATTGCCGCTTGTCATTACCAACGGCCCACCAAACTCATCGAGCAAGAGCAGGTGAAGAGGGGTGTAGGGCAACATAACGCCGAGCTCGGTCAAGCCGGGCGCGACTGCCTCGGCAATAGTGTCGTCTTCCTCCTTGCGCGGTGCCAGCACGATGGGATGTGTGGGTCCCTGCATCGCTTCGGCATCGGCTTTCGTGAGGTGACAGTAACGTGTGGCGTCCTTGAGTGTCGGTACCATAATGGCGAACGGCTTGCCGTAGCGATGTTTGCGGTCACGTAGCGTGTTTACGGCCTGTTCGTTGCGGGCATCGCACGCCAGCTGGAAGCCACCGAGCCCTTTAAGCGCAATGATTTTGCCCTCATTCAGTGCCTCAACGGCCTCCAATAGTATTGAATTTGAACGTGCGGTCTCCTCCTCACGTGAGCGCGGCACCTGCTCGACACGGGGACTCCATGCCCACGGACTATCAAGACGCGGATTGTGTTCGCCGTAGTTTAGATAAAGGCGTGGTCCACACACGAAACAGGCGTTGGGTTGCGCGTGGAAACGTCGATCTACCGTATTATCGTACTCGGCCTGACACGCTGCACACATAGTAAAATCGCGCATCGTTGTGTTCGGGCGGTCGTAGGGCATGTCGTCGATGATGGTGAAGCGCGGCCCGCACTCGGTGCAGTTGATGAATGGGTAGCGATAGCGTCGGTCTTCGGTGTCGAAGAGCTCGGCCTCGCATGCTTCGCACGTAGCGCGATCAGGGCTGATATAGGTACGTTCACCTGCGATAACCTCGCTTACGAGAATCTCGAAGTCGATGGCCTCTTTGACCTCGGTATCCGTCACAATAACCTGTTCAATTTCAGCAGCAGCCGGTGCCCTGTTCTCGATTGCCGCAACGAACGTATCGACGAGCTGCGTTGGCCCCTCGACGTGCACATGTACGCCATCGGAATCGTTGCGCACCCAGCCGGCGAGCGAATACTCCTGCGCCAAACCGTGCACAAACGGGCGAAATCCTACGCCCTGCACTACGCCGGTGATATGAATTCGTGTCGCTTTCATTTTCTACCCAATATGCTACACTAAACAGAGTTGAAGGGAGAAAGTTGTGGCAGAGCTGAAACAAGTTACCGATACGTCATTTGCAGCCGACGTCGAAAGTTATGATGGCGTGTTCGTGCTCGACTTTTGGGCCCCATGGTGTGGGCCATGCCGAGCAATGGAGCCGGTACTTAAAGATGTCGCTGCCGAGCTATCCGACATTACGATTGGGCAGCTCAACGTTGATGAAAACCCCCAAACCGCGATGCGTTTTGAGGTAATGTCGATCCCAACGTTTATCATCTTCAAAGGCGGTCAGCAGGTAAAACGTTTGGCCGGTGGTATGCCGAAGCAAAAGCTTATCGCCGAGATTCAAAACGCAGCTGCGGCGTAGCGTCCCAACACTATGTGTCTCGCCATTCCTGCTACGATTCTCGAACTCAAGACCGACCACACAGCTGAGGTCGAGATGCTTGGTGTTACACGCAAGGTCTCGGTCGATATGATTGAGAACGCTCAGGTCGGTGATTGGGTGCTCGTGCACGCGGGGTTTGCTATCGAAAAGGTTGACGAAGAATACGCGCGCGAGACGCTCGAATTTTTGCAGCAAATCACCTGGTTTGACGAAGATATTCCCGAACCGAGCGAGGAGTTTCTCGCTATTCAGCGCGAAGCCGCCGAGCGCGAGTCTGCCGAACGTGGATCCAAAAAACTTTAAGGATCCCCAGCTCGCTAAGGGCGTTATCGAAGGTATCGAGCGAGTAGCAGCCGATCTCGACCAGCAACGTAACGGTGAGCCTGTACGCCTTATGGAGGTGTGCGGTACCCACACGATGGCGGTCGCAAAAAATGGACTACGTGCCGTTATGCCCGACAACATTATCCTGACGAGCGGCCCGGGTTGCCCCGTATGCGTGACGGCCAACGTCGACCTCGACATTGCGATTTCACTTGCCGCCAACCACGATCTAACCATTACAACCTTCGGCGACATGCTGAAGGTACCGGGCTCGTATAGCTCGCTCAATGCCGAGAAGGGGAGCGGTGCCGATGTGCGCGTCGTCTACTCACCGCTCGATGCGCTTTCGTTAGCACAGGCGCATCCCGATACCGAAGTAGTGTTCATTAGCGTGGGCTTTGAGACGACGACACCCATTATTGCGGCGACGATTAAGCGCGCGCTCGCCGCGGAACTCGAAAACTTTAGCGTTTACGCGGCAAACAAGACCGTTCCGCTGGCGTTGCGCGCGCTCGCCGATGACCCCGACATTGCACTTGCTGCATTGCTGCTGCCCGGTCACGTCTCGACGATTATCGGGCTGGAGCCGTATCGGTTCCTCAGCACTGAGTTTGACATTCCGGGTGTCATCGCGGGCTTTGAGCCACTCGATGTGCTACAGGGAATCTACATGCTGTTACAACAGCTAGCCGAAGGACGTGCCGAGATCGAGATTGCCTATGCGCGAGGTGTGCGCGAGGAGGGCAACCCGCTCGCCGTTGCCACGATGTACGAGGTTTTTGAGCCGTGTGATGCTGCATGGCGAGGGCTCGGCGTTATTCCTGACACAGGATTGCGTATTCGTGATGAGTTTGCGCAGTTCGATGCCGTAAAACGTTTTGCGCCGCAGCCACGCGAGCCACGCGAAACGCCTGGCTGTGCGTGCGGCGATATTCTGCGTGGCGTGTTGACGCCGCCCGACTGTAAGCTCTTTGGGCGTGGCTGTACGCCTGAACATCCTATCGGCCCCTGCATGGTGTCGAGCGAGGGGTCATGCGCCGCCTACTATCGTTACCAGCGGTGAGTGCTATCATAGGTGCATGACACAATCGGAGACCATACTTTTGGCGCACGGCAGCGGTGGCACGATGATGCGCGAGCTCATCGAGGAGTTCTTCGTCGACGAGTTTAGCGACGTTCAGCTTGAGGATGCTGCCACGCTTGAGCTTCCCGGCCGCCGCCTTGCCTTCTCGACCGATACCTTCGTTGTACATCCCCTCTTTTTCCCCGGTGGCAACATCGGGGACCTTGCCGTCTGCGGTACGGTTAACGATGTCGCCACCGCCGGTGCCGCGCCGCTTTATTTGAGTGTCGGCTTCATCCTTGAAGAAGGTTTTCTTCTTGCTGAGCTGCGCACTATCCTCAAGTCGATGGCACGGCGCGCACGCGAAGCCGGCGTTACTATCGTCACCGGCGACACCAAGGTCGTCGACAAGGGGGCGGCCGATGGCGTGTTCATTAACACCGCCGGCATTGGGGTAGTGCGCGAAGGCGTGAGCCTCAGTGCGGCGAACTGTCAGCCCGGCGATGTTATCTTGCTATCGGGGACGCTCGGTGACCACGGTATCACCATCGTGAGCCAGCGCGAAGGCATGGGCTTCGGCACGACGCTTGAGACCGACGCCGCACCGCTCAACCATCTCATCGCGGCCGTACTGGATGCTGCGCCCGATACGCGTGTATTCCGCGATCCCACACGCGGTGGGCTTGCGAGCTGTCTCAACGAGATTGCCGATGCTAGCAAGGTCAACATGCTTGTCATCGAGGACGATGTACCGATAAAAGAGCAGGTCAGAGGTGCTTGCGAGATGCTCGGCTACGATGTGTTCCAGGTGGCCAATGAGGGCAAGATGGTCGCTATTGTGCCGGCCGAGCAAGCTGACACAGCACTCGAAGCGATGCGCACGACACCCTATGGAGCCGACGCAGCTATCATCGGTGAGGTTACCAGTGCTGCCAACACGTCTCGTGCGCCCGGCCGCGTCACGCTACGTAACGCGTTTGGCGCAACGCGCATTATGGATGTGCTAAGTGGCGAACAGTTGCCAAGGATATGTTAGCTAGCGGTACGTAACCCACATACCTGCACCAGCAAGACGTTGTCTCTGCAGGAAGATAACCCCTGAAGTCCCTAATGCCGCAAGCATCAGAACCATCTGCCAGAACAGCATCGGGTTGCCATAATCACCGGTTGCTGGGTTGGCAGCACCGCCGGTTCGAGCCACCGTTAATGGCAGGTTCGCGTAACCAGCCTCAAACTCAGCATGGAAGGCGTGTACATCGTCGGGCAGAGTCCGCAGATAGCTTTCCGCCAACGTAATGATGGTACTGCCTTCGGTGACTTCGTAGTGCTCTTTATCGACGGGGACACCATCAAGGAAGAACTCCTTGAATTCGCCGAACGGCGCATCGATCCTTGCGGCCACTGTCCCGCTACCTGCCCATGTGCCAAAGTGCGAAAGCACGCCATACTGGTTCCAGGGACCCGGACCATCTTTGAGCTTGAACTCCGGCGTTATCGTCACATCACTGCTGGGCATGGGGAACGTTGCGTTCGGGCTCCACTCGTTAGGAACCAGATTTCCGCTGATATCTGATCCATCGTCGCTGCACAGCACTACCCACCATACGAATTCGTAACCCTCATTGGGCACCGCAGTAAGCGATACCATGGTTTCGGCTGGCGCACGTGTGTGAGATGCCGTTGCTGTACCACCTGCCGCCGACTCCATATGGATGTCATAGGAGAGCGCGCTGACGGTAAACGAAAGCGGGATGTTCACGTTCATCTGAACGCCACCATCATCAGTCCAGCGGATGCGTAGCGTATCGGTATGCGTACCTACACCTTGGCCATCAAGTGGTCTGGCTTCGATGGAGTAATTGCCACTACCGCTGCTTATCGTTATCCCGCCGGGCGCACCACCGCTTACTATCTCGAACGAAGAGCTTGCACCGTTAACGAGCGTGATGAATGTTGATGTCATGCTGTACCCACTGTTGTTGCTGATAGCAAACTCTGCCGTCGTTACCTCTGAGGGATCGTAACCAATACTAACCGTCTCAAACGTATGCAGACGTGGACCGATATTCATATTCACAACGGTAGCCACCAGAGCACCATCATCGACTTCAACCTTGAATACGAGGTCACCCTCAATAACTATGGCGGGAATGGTTCCCGTTACATGGGTAATCAGTGTAATGCGGTCCCCGATGCTTAGCCCAGACATATCCCCGGCTAGCGTGATGTTGCCCACACTATTGAGAGGAAAGAGACGTATAGGGTAGCTAGGCGAACCATCAACGACGTTAAACATCGTCGCACCGTTGGTCACTGCGGAGGTCAGGTTGAACTTCATATTATCGACGGAGACTCCATCGTCGCTAGAGCCGAATCGAAGCAATATCGAATTGCCTTGCGCCACGTGAAGCGTGCCGATGTTAAACCCATTCGTAGTACGTCTTGGGCCGGACATGATAATCTCCGGCACACTGAGCTCTGAAGCGTTGAAGATGGCACTACCTCCACCACCGGTATTGACTTCGACTGCGCCGTCTGTCGAGCCACCGCTGATAAGCTCAAGCTTGTTGAGGTCTACTCTTGCGTCCGATGTGAAGGTTGCGCTACCACCGGCACCGCCCTGAGAGAGGTTATTATTGGCACCTCTTTGCACAGAAACGGGATTGGCACCCCATGCCGTAGGCAACGAACCGGAGAGACTGGCAGGCACGCCCAGTGAGGGCGGTGAAGTGGTTATAGTGGGGTCAGCATCAGAGATAAATCCGTTACCTTTGCCGGGTCCTCCCCATGAGTTATTACCGGTTGGTCCGCCCCGGTCACCTCCGGCACTTGTGCCGCTGGGGCCTCCGGCCTGTCCTGTCACACCGGGATATCCACCACCACCACCGCTTATACTACCGGCACCACGATCACCGGAGGTGTTTCCGCCTCCGCCGAAGTTACGGTAGACAACTGAACCGCCTACGCGATATTCGACGTAGCCACCGCCCCCAGCACCGGCATGAATGATATGTGCATCCGTACTGGAGTTTCCCCCGCCACCACCACCCTGAACGGTGAGGTCACCCCCCACGCTCGATGCAGCGGTCGCGTCAAGGGCCAATGCGCCGGTGGCTGCAAGTGCGCCACCAACGAGTAACGCCATCGCTGCACGACGTGCTTTGCTTGATTGCCTTCTTGCGGCTCTATTCATAATAAAGATACCCTTCGAATTACCCTCATTTTTTACGCCACATTGACATCGTCTCGGGGCGAAAAATGTAACAAGTCATGGTATCATTTCCGCCGTTTACGGGCAACTTGACGTTTCCCAGATTGCTTCCCGCCAGATGGCTGTTTTCCGGCAACGGTCTGAAACTGTGCCAGCAGTGCAGAATACTTTTTCTCAAGTGCACCATAGTCACGCTGTAATGCTGCCAGTTCACATCTGAGGCGTACGCTCTCGACTTCCTCGCTTGCGGTGGAAGTTTCGGGAGCTTCTCGTGGGTCATCGCGCGTGACAATCTCACGTGCCGCGCCAGCGAGTACCTGCTCGGTCCACACGGGGCTATCCGGCTCCAGCCCTTCCCATTCCTGGCCTATCTCTGCTGTATTTTCTGTCATGCTCATCACTCTTTCCAGCGCGGTCGTTCCCGATGCGCGTGTCTTCTCAAGCGTATTCGTTAACAGCTGTTCCCATTGGTCGAATATAATGCTCCCGCCGTATTTTTCCTGCAGGGTATCGCGTGCGGCCATCCCCCTCTGCTTGCGCTCTTCGGGCGTAAGTTCCATCAAAGAGCGCAGTGCAACAGCCAAGGTCTCTGGTGTATTGTGACCGTTGCTGTCACACTCAGCTAGAGCACCCATATTCGGTTCAATTAACGCCTCCGATGACGTACAGGAGCGATACCCGACGAGTGGCAAGGCATACGCCGAAGCCTCCAGATAGACCATCGGTAGCCCCTCTGCCCGAAACGACGGCAAGCAGAAGATATCGGCACTCTCATAATGTGATTCAACATCGTCGGTCGAACCGGTGAACTCCACGAGCTTCTTGATGCCGAGCTGCTCGGTCATGATGTCGTAGTATTCCCAGTACGGTCCGTCGCCGACGAGCTTAAGCCGCCAGCTGGGGAAGTCAGGGTGAAGCAACGCAAAGGCGCGGAGCAGGAAGGAGAAGCGTTTGTCTTCCTCATTGAATCGCCCTGCAGCCATGATGGTTTGCGTGTCCTTGTTGCGACGCGCCTCAAAATCGATGTCGGCGGGCGGAGGTGCCGGGTTACCGATAACCGTTGCGCGCGATTGCAGTGTTGCGGGGTAGCGCGGAAGGTACTGCGGCAAAAGTACCGTGAAAACGTCGGCGCAAAAGAGCATTCCGTGGCGCTCATAGGGCTGCCATCTATCGAAGCTGAGCACATAGGGGTCGCCCGGCTCGGCCACTATGAACGGGATACCGCTGCCCTGAAAGAGCGAGAGCAGGTAGATGACCTGCTTACTTCCGATAGAGGTAGCGCAAATGTCAAAACCTGCGCTTGCGATGCTCTCCCGTGCTGCGTCGCGCCCGCGGGCGGTGTCGAGGTCGATGGTCATGAGCTCGTGAGGGTACGTGCGTGCCGATATCGGTATCTTTGATGATGCTGTGCCTTCACAGGCGATGATAGTGACCCGATGTCCTCGTGCAATCATCTCAGCGGCGAGCGAGTCGATGAGTCGCGTTATCCCCGTCCAGTCGCGCAGATGGTCTAAGCTGATGAATCCGATATGCATGCACCCAGTATACCTTACGACGAACTTAGGCAAGGTCTCGTGTGCTCGTGTATAATAGCGGGGTGAAGTGAAGTGTTGAGGGAGGTTATCATGGGCAAGAAATCATCCACTGGTTCGTTTGTGCTCGGCGCGCTTCTTGGTGCCGGTCTGGGACTTTTGTTTGCACCGCGCTCCGGCGAGGAGACGCGTGAATTTTTGGCCGATAAGGTGCTCGAGTATTGGGATAATGCCGATGAGCTATACGGCAACGCGACCGATCGTGCTGTTGAGCTGTACTCAACAAGCCGCGATGTTGCGCTTGATGCAACCGAGCAGGTGCGCCAGAAGATTGACGCGGCTCGTGCAGCGCTTGGCGCCGATGTTGCTAGCGGTGTCGAGGACGTTGCAGACGCCACCGCACCGGCTGCAGCTGCGGCCGCAGACGTGGCAAACAAGGCAGCTGACGCGGCGAAAAAGGCCGTTGCGCCTGCTGCGGCGAAGACTAAGAAAAAGGCCGCCAAAGCCTAGCCGCACCACCTGCATGCCAACCTCAAAAGGTATGTTGGAAGAAGGATTGCATGCAGACAGCAGAAACAAAACAACGTCTCGTCGATGCCGCGGCCTCCTCGCAGGAGGATCTTTACGTTGCGTACTCGACAAATCCGGACGGCTACGACGTCGAGCTTGTCGAATTGATGCGCGAGCGCTACGGGCGCAATGAGGTCGCGCACGATGACGGTCCGTCGCTGGCGCGTCGCCTCGTCGAGTCGTTCGTCAACCCCTTCACCGTCGTCCTCTTTTTCCTTGCGGCAATCTCGCTTATAACCGACGTTATCACGGCGGCTCCTGACGAGCGCAGCTACGTGGCCGTTATCATCGTGCTTTCGATGGTCTTCATCAGCGGGCTGCTTCGCTTCATCCAGGAGACGAATTCGGGCAATGAAGCGCGTAAGCTCGCCGATATGGTCGAGACGACGATTGCGGTGCATCGCTATCCCGAAGGTGTCATCGAGCTACCCATCGATGAACTCGTCGTCGGCGACATCATCGTGCTCGCCGCCGGTGACATGATTCCGGCCGATGTACGTCTTTTGCAGGCAAAAGACCTGTTCGTAAGCCAATCGGCACTTACCGGAGAGAGCGAACCGGTCGAAAAGTTTGCCGCGCGCTCGACCGACACATCGGCCAATGCGCTCGACCACAGCAACCTCGCCTTTATGGGTACGAACGTCATCTCGGGTTCGGCAACGGCCATCGTTATCGCTATCGCAGACCAAACGCTCTTCGGCTCGATTGCGCGTGACGTTACCGAGCAACGTTCGACGTCGAGCTTCGAGAAGGGCGTCAACAGCGTCTCGTGGGTGCTCATCCGCTTCATGATGGTGATGGTGCCGGTCGTACTGTTCATCAACGGTTTCACCAAGGGCGACTGGATGGAGGCGTTTCTCTTTGCGCTTTCGGTAGCTGTAGGGCTGACGCCCGAAATGCTCCCGATGATCGTCTCAGCGAATCTTGCCCGTGGCGCGGTGAGCATGTCGAAGCAGAAGGTCATTACCAAACGACTCAATTCAATTCAGAGCTTCGGTGCCATGGATGTGCTCTGTACCGATAAAACGGGCACGATTACGCAGGATAAAATTATCTTGGAGTACTACCTCGACGCCGATGGCAACGAAGACCAGCGCGTGCTGCGACATGCGTTCCTCAACAGCTACTATCAGACGGGGCTGAGGAATCTCATGGACGTGGCGATTATTAGTCATGCCGATGACGAGGGCATGGCCGATTTACGCGATCGCTATCATAAGGTCGACGAGATCCCATTCGACTTCAACCGTCGCCGCATGAGCGTGGTCGTCGCCGACGAGCGCGGAAAGACCCAGCTCATCACGAAGGGTGCTATCGAGGAGATGCTCGATGTCTGCGCCTATGTGGAGGACCACGGCGTGGTAGTGCCGATTACCGACGAGATAAAAGCGCGCGTCATTGCTCAGGTGCACGCATATAACGAGGATGGTCTGCGCGTGCTCGGCATTGCGCAGAAGACGAACCCGGCGCCGGCCGGTGCATTCTCGGTTGCTGATGAGAGTGACATGGTGCTCATGGGTTACCTCGCATTTCTCGACCCGCCCAAAGAGAGCACGGCCGAGGCTATCGCGGCATTGCGCGAGTACGGCGTGGGCGTCAAAATTCTGACTGGCGATAATGACGCCGTGACGCGGTGTGTGTGCCGACAGGTGGGGCTCGATATCAGCGACCTTATGTTGGGTAGCGAAGTCGAAGAGTTGACCGACGAAGAGCTCGAGCTTGTCGTCGAAGAGGTCGACGTTTTTGCGAAACTTTCCCCTGCTCAGAAGGTGCGTATTGTGGCAGCGTTGCGTCGACGTGGCCGTACGGTTGGGTTCCTCGGCGACGGTATTAACGATGCGCCGGCTCTCAAAGAGGCTGACGTAGGTGTTAGCGTGGACACCGCCGTTGATATTGCGAAGGAGTCGGCCGACATTATCTTGCTCGAAAAAGACCTCATGGTGCTCGAACGCGGCGTTATTGAGGGCCGGCGCACCTACGGCAACATCATTAAGTACATCAAAATGACGGCGTCATCGAACTTCGGCAACATGTTCTCGGTGCTTGTGGCGAGTGCGTTCCTGCCGTTCCTGCCGATGCTGCCTCTGCAGATTTTGGTACTCAACCTCATCTACGATATCTCGTGTATCACGATGCCATGGGATAATGTAGACGACGAATTCTTGCGTGTGCCGCGCAACTGGGATGCGAGTTCGATTGGCAAGTTTATGATATGGATTGGTCCGACGAGCTCGATATTCGATATCACAACATACGCGTTTCTGTTTTGGGTCGTCGGGCCACTCGTCGCGGGTGGGGCATGGAGCACGCTTAGTGGCGCGAATGCCGCACTCTTTATGGCGGTCTTCCACGCCGGCTGGTTCGTAGTGTCGCTGTGGACGCAGACGCTCGTGATTCATGCGCTGCGCTCGCCGAAGCTACCGTTCCTACACACGCACGCCAGCTGGCAGGTGACGGCGTTGACGACGGCCGGGATTGCGGTCGGCACAGCGTTGCCGTTTACGGCGCTGGGTGCTGCACTTGGTTTTGCGCCGCTACCTTGGTATTTCTTTGCCGGGCTCGTGGTGACAGTTATCGCGTATATTGGCGTGGTGACTGTGGCGAAAAAGGTGTTTATCAAGCGATTTGGGGAGTTGTTGTAGATGCTATACCTATCACAGATGCTCGGTAATACCGTGCGCGACGCGAAGGGTACCGCGATTGGCACGGTGAGCGACCTTGCCATTGCAACCGGCGAGGTCTTTCCGCGTGTGACGGCCGTCGCTTTCAAGGGGCCCGACAAGACGCCGTTTCTGTTGTCGTGGCCGCAGTACGTGCAAGGCTACGACGAGACGGCGATTACGCTCAACGCAAACGCCGACGAGTTGCGGTTCAGCTATCTTCCCCCCGGCGAGCTTCTGCTAGCGCGTGACCTACTGGGCAAGCACATCGTCGATACGCAGGGTAAACGGGTCGTCAAGGTGGGCGATCTCAAGCTCGCCGAAAGCGCGGGTTCGTTGCGGCTCCTCGGCGCCGAGGTTGGGCTTCTGGGGCGCCTGCGCCAGATGTCGCCGGTGCTGGAGCGCACCGTCGTGGCGGCCAGCCGCATGCTAGGCCGTCCAATACGCGAGACGATTATCGCGTGGAACTACATGGATTTGCTCGAGCGCAACCTGAGCAATCTGAAGCTGTCGATGAGCCACAAGACGCTCGACGAGATTCATCCGGCCGACGTGGCCGATATCCTTGAGACGCTCACCGATGAGCAGCGCGCGATGGTCTTTCGTCATCTCGACAGTGAGGCCGCGGCCGATACGCTCTCTGAGATGGAAGACGAGATGCAGACCGACGTAATCGAGGACATCGAGGAAGGCCGCGCGAGCGATCTACTCGCCGAGATGGACCCCGACGACGCTGCTGACATCATCAAGGACCTCGACGATGAGAAGGCCGAGCGCCTGCTGCGCCTCATGGGTGTGGAGGACTCGGAGATGATTCGCTCGTTATTGGGATACTCTGACGAGACGGCCGGCGGCCTCATGACGCCGGAGTTTACGAGTGCACCGGAGACCGCAACGGTGAATGAGGCCGTCGACGCCATCCGCGCTGAGGATGAGGACCGCGAAAGCATGTACTATCTGTATCTCGTCGACGAACGAGGTCGGTTGACCGGCGCGGTGTCGCTACGCGAGCTGCTGCGCCACAAGGGCAAGACGCCGCTCGCAGATTTTGCGACGCGCGATCTGATAACGGTGACGCCCGAGATGGACGATGAAGAAGTCGCTGACGTAGTGAGCAAGTACAATCTGCTCGCCGTGCCGGTCGTTGATGAGGATGGCGTGTTGTTGGGTGTGGTGACCGTTGATGATGCCATGGAGGTGCTGCGCGCACCCTAGGGCGTGCGTCTAAAGGCGTCGGTACAAGATGTGCTTGGGTTGCGCAGGCGTCGCGCAGAGCGTATACTAGAGGATAGTTAATCAAGTACGTTTTTCTATGAAATGAGGGCACACATGAACGATAACCACACCCTGCGGGGGGGGGGGGCCTCCACTTTCTGAGGTAAACCCCCCCTCTATTAATCCCACTACTGATCAGCCCCCAGGCCCTGTTGTACCACGCAATAACCCCAACC
>Ga0099364_10000317_pt1 | contig 80231 bp, 84 predicted proteins | sample TergutTh196P3_FD_73070 | JGI IMG/M metagenome (GOLD analysis project Ga0099364, IMG submission 73070) | Microcerotermes parvus P3 segment gut microbial communities from Pointe-Noire, Republic of the Congo - Th196 P3 | ecosystem: Host-associated > Arthropoda: Insects > Digestive system > Gut ...
CATAACCAGAAAGAACGATTCCCCGGTCAATGGCTCCACCGCACCGTAAGCATATCGGTATTCACGAATATGGTGACACGGCACACTTGGGCGCAATCCTTTAAAGCACCAGCAATACTTTGGCTTGTTGATTCGCCCGAACCCTGCCTCATCCTGAAACATCAACCGAACCCTCGCTGTTGAATTGTTGATAATTTCGTTTAACTCCGCGACTTTAGTGTTAATTTTTTTGAGGCTTCTATCGCCTCGTCGCTCGCCTTGTTCGGATGTTTTGAGCGTGGCATGACTTTTCGCCAGCCGTGTTTTTCAAGGATGTAGTAAATATGACCACGGCTTTTTATTTCACGACCTAATTTTTCTTCATATGCTCGCTTGATTTCGCTAATCTCTATGATTTGACCTTTCTCCGCCGCCTGCCGGAACGGCTCAAGAAGCGCTTCTTCTTCAGCATAACTAAGATTGCGATTATTGCCGCCATAATGGGGCGAGGTTATTGCAGATATGCCTTTGTTGCAATATCTTGATACCACTTCACTGATTGACGACTTGGCATATTCCGTTTTCTCAGCTATTTCCGAACGGCTTTTCCCTTCTGAATGCAGCAGAAGAATTTTTAACCTTGTTTCTATAGTTTTATCTTTGTTTTTCCGGCGGGCAGATTCTATCTCTATCACTTGTTCAGCGTTGATATGATATCTTTTCGGCATTTCATCACCCTGTTTTATTATACCACATCGTCACTTATTACGGTAGCTGTTTTGTTTGGGATTGGTATAAATACATTGATTTGGCGTATTGGGAACGCATTTCTAAAGCTAGAATCAAATGAAGACACCGAAACACTCATTGCAATAGCAAAAGGTATAAAATTACTAAAATAGATATCACAAAATAATAACGCCGTTCCAGTCAATTTTCACAAATCGACAGGAACGGTTAATTTTTTTTGCAAAAAGATTATTTTTCTTGTTGCACTTTTAATTTTCGATTGTCTATATATATAAGAATAATTTTTTAGGAGGTATCCCAATGAAAAAAAGCGTATCCATTCTCGTGGCGATTTTTCTATTGATCGCCATAGCCGTACCGGCATATGCCACGCCGGTATCGGCTGAAACTATCTCAATGGAAGGAGGTATAATCAGCCCTCACTATATTGCCATCAACAGTATCAGCTCATTTATTACTATGAGTGGCAACACAGCAATCTGCTCTGCTCATGTAAGTCAGTCCGGCGCAAGGGCCAATGTCAGAATCATTTTGCAACGCTCTACAAACGGCGGAAGCACATTCTCTGATTTCGCAACATTATTGAACAAGGATTATACAACCAGAAGCATTTCTGCCGAAGCCTCAAGAACTGGTCTTGACACAAGTTTTAGATATCGCACAAAAGTTGTTGTGACTGTTTTTGATGCAAGTGGCAGGCAGATTGACTCCGGCACGGCGTTCTCGTGATGTAAATTTTAACAATGACTGACACGACATTCAAATCATTATATTAAAGACAAGGAGAGAAAAAATGAAAAAGAGAATCTTTGCAGCAATATTGTCGATTGCACTTCTCGTACCCGCATTAAGCATAAATGCGTTTGCTAACTATGTTTGGCATGACAGTGGAAGCACGGTTTTATATCACAATGGCACACCAACAATAAGCATCGAGAGAGTGTTTCTTGTAGACACACCTATAGTGTTTTCTAGAGCCCTTGTGGAAGGATGGATAAATACAGGTGTTTCACAATGGAATTCAACAACCAATGCTATTCCTGTAAGATTTCAATCAGGTACGGGCTCAACAATCCAAGTATATGCTGGAAGACCTGATACCCTTGTTAATGGTTGTGCTGTTTCTATTTCTGCCACACCAAAAGAAACCGATGAACCTCTCGCATCAGTCAAAGAAATCCTCATGTCGGCGTACAATTCGAAGGTGAGAACGAGTTAAATGTTTCTATCAACAATTTGCGTTAAGGCTGTAAATATGGGATAATATAGGTAACAAGGCAATGGTAATGGGCTTTGTTTGTACCTTGAAAATTGCATATAGATATACCAATCTATCCGCTCATATTTACAGAATGAGAGGATGGATTGATTATGAATAATAACAACACAATATTAAAACCGATTCCTGTAGACAGCGAATTGATGAATATAAAAAACTACATTCTGAATGAAGCCGATATTGGACGGCGGGTTCTCTGCCTGTATCGCGTTTCATCAGATAAACAAGTAACATATAATGAAAACAACGAAGCCGACATTCCCATGCAACGCCGCGAGTGCCGCCGCTTTTTAGAGCAGCAAGGTTGGGTACTCGTCCATGAGGAACGCGAGGACGGCATTTCCGGCCACAAGGTACGAGCGTCAAAACGTGACAGCATACAGACAATTAAAGAGTATGTCATTCAGAAGAAGTTTGACATCATCCTCGTGTTCATGTTTGACCGCATCGGCAGGATTGCAGATGAAACGCCTTTTGTGGTCGAATGGCTTGCTAAAAACGGTATTCGCGTATGGAGTGCAAAAGAGGGTGAACAGCGTTTTGACAACCACACCGATAAGCTGACAAATTACATCCGTTTTTGGCAAGCTGACGGCGAAAGCGAAAAAACCTCAATCCGTACAAAAACAAGTTTAGGTTTATTGGTTGAGGACGGTCACTACAAGGGCGGTTCTCCCCCTTATGGTTACAAACTCGTAAAGAGCGGGCGGCTTGACAAGAAAAAGAATGAAAAGAAAAACCTTGCAGTATTAGATGAGGAAGCGGTCATAGTCCGCAAAATATTTGACCTGTATGTAAAACACGGGTATGGCGTTCACAGAATCGCAAATACGCTGATAGCGGAAGGCATAAAGACAAGGGCAGACAAAAATTTTCATCATTCAAGCATAAAAAACATTATCAGTAATCTAACTTATACGGGCGTTTTACGAAGTGACGAATCCCGCTCAAATGTGATTGAGGATTTGCAGATAATCTCACCCGCTTTATTTCAAAAGGCACAAGATATTCTAAAAAAACGCAACGCGGATGCTGCCGACGCCCGAACCTACCCCATGAACACAGAAAGTCGATGCTTGCTCAACGGAAAAGTGTATTGTGCTGACTGCGGCTCTCGGCTCGTAGTGGCTACAAACGGTAGATATTTTTATGAAAACGGCGTGAAGTTGAAACGGCTCCGTTATATGTGCTATGGCAAAGCATACAAGCGAACCGATTGCCAAGGACAAACAGGCTATTCAGTTCTTCGCGTTGATGGTGCGGTGGATAACATCATTCGGCACATATTTGAAAATATGCGGAGTATACCAAAAGACGAGGTTCTCACTTCCGGCTTGATGACATTGCAACATGAACAGGAAAGCCGGTATAGGGCTGCACAGCGCGATTACACAAAGGCGGCGGCTGACCTTGACGGGTTAAAATCGGAAGTCCTAAAATCTATTCGTGGCGAAAGCAAGTTTTCACCCGAGCTGCTTAATGAACTGATTGCACAAGCTGAAACAAACCTTACTGAACTTGCAACCGTCCGTGACACAATAAAACGAGAATTGGACGGGAATAAACACAAAATGGAAGAAATGCAAACCCAATACGATGAAGTCATATCGTGGACAGAACTATATGATGCGGCAGATCTGTCGGCAAAAAAAATGATTGTCGCAAATCTGATAAATCGCATTGAAATTGATATAGATTATCAAGTCCATATTGATTTAAACATTGATTTGGCGCATTTCAAACTTCATCTGGATGTTTGCTCATTCGGACAAAAAGAATCGGCTTGAAACTTTCATTTCAAGCCGTCAATGGTGGAGCATACGAGATTCGAACTCGTGACCCCCACACTGCCAGTGTGGTGCGCTCCCAGCTGCGCTAATGCCCCATTCATGCGATTTTCCGTGTTTTGTTCAAAATGCGGCCGGTCGTTTTGACCGTTTCGATTTTTTGAACCCGGTTCAAAAAATCCGCGAAATTTTATTATTGCGTCATGTTATCGTAACCGTCTAACTCGCTCTCCCAGGTGAGCTACGCCCCCGTTTTTTGTGTTGTCGCAACTTGATTATCATAGCGCAAAACAAAACAAAAGTCAAGCCTTGATATCCTCAAAATACTCAAAATGTTAAAATGTCACACAAAATATATGCGGATAATTTGGGGCTACTGCGGTGAAATGCCTATTAACCCATCGATTAAACAGACTCTGCTATTTACAAAAGACTCATTGACCGGTAGAATCCGCGTTCCGAACGCAATCCTTACACCCGAATGTATGCGCCCGGAACATATAATAAAGCATTTTGCCGGGTCAATATTGTTGATTTCATCCTGAATTTTCTCAATCTCTTTCAGTATTTCATTTCGCTCGGCTTGAATTGGCTGTAACCGCTCTTTGGACTTACTATAAGCGTTTTGATGAAACGGCTTTAATTTTTGGCCTTGTTTTAGCAATTCATTACACCAATTGAGCGTCTGAACTGTTGCAAGAAGCTCCGCGTCAAGCGCGCCCACTCTCTTTTTCGCTTCTGTCAGCCGCCTGCTGGAAGTAATGTCTCCCCCCGCCATGCTTACCCATGTTACCGCATGTCCGCTTGTCCCGATTGTTTTAGCGGTCAGTGTGTAGGCTATCAGCGCCTTCCCGCCCATGAGCGCGCCGCGCTTGCCCGAAAGCTCAATGCTGCCGTTGCACTCGATGTTACAATACATAATACCATCGGCGAAGATATCGCCCCCGGTTGCGATATTACAATTTTGTATATATTTGCATTTCAGCGAGCCTTCCGTCCGCAGCTTCGCGGTATTCATACCGTTGATTGCCGCGCCTATCATGATATCGCCTTTCGCAATCAATATCGCGCCTTCAACGGTCCCCTTTACCACGATGCTGCCCTGCGCGTCAATTTTAAATCCCGACGCCACATCGCCGTTTACAATTACATCCCCGTTAAAAACGATATCCCCGGTAGAGTTGTCTACCGCGCTAAGCTTTAAAATATCGACTATACTGATTACGCCTTTTGAATCGACCTCCACGCCGCCGGTCGCCGTTGATAAAATTAGGTTCGCTCCTTCATCATATCTCGTATTCTGCCCGGCGGGAATCATGGTTTCCTTGCCCATCCGGCCTTCGATGACGTTACCGCAAACGTCGTGCCCGTCGTCGCCCTTTGTCGGATGGTAAACCTCGCATAAAACCTCGTTTTCCACTACGTTATGTATCAGCCCCAAATTGCGATAATCTACCGTCCCATCGGGGTTGACCGTAGGCTTTAGGTCTTTTTTCCTCTCGACCAAATACCTTAAATACCCGTCCTTGCCGATTTGCTCGGGGACGCCCGTCGCAATTTCCAGCCGTTCATTGTATTGGGGCGTTTCGCACAACACTTCGATAAGCTTTTCATGTATGCCGTACACAACGCCTGCTTTTTTGAGCGCATCCTCAATATCGGAACGCTCCGGGTTGAGCGTGAGCGTGGACGTTCTTGAAAGCTTGATATACGCTTCCAGCCCGTTTTCGGACACGTCTATTTGTATCACGGGCTTCGCCGGTTCTTCCTGCTCCGCGCCGTTTGCTTCCAATTCCATGTGATTCAAGTCGTTATCCACGTTCAACGTCCCTCCCCCCTTGCTTTTATGTCGATTACAATAATCTACCGCAACTGGTTAATGGTCTGTTCAATCTCGTCGGCTACCTGAACCATGCGCGACGAAAAACTGAACGCCCTCTGGGCTACTATGGTCTGAGCCATTTCATTTGCGACATCAACGGCGGAGCGCTCCAAATATCCTTGTAAAAGCTTTGGATTTTCAACCGCTGCCGGCTCGCCGGACATTTCCGTCTCCAGAAATGAGGTGGCGTTAACCGCTTCAAGCCCCCACGGGTTATCGAAACGGAACACGCCGATTTCGGACAAATCGTCAAATATCATATTATTTGATTCGTCGAATTCAATTTCTATCCGCTCGCCTTCCGGGCTTAATACATAATCGCCGTTGCCGTTTACAAGGTAGTAGGCATCTTCCATCAGCTTCAGCGAAAAGTTGCCGGCACGCGAGTAGTGGATATTGCCGTTTTCGGTTTCAAGCATGAAAAAACCCGTGGAATCCAAATCGTCGACGATTACAAAGTCAAACACCCTTTGCGTAGGTTCGTGCGCCCCTTGATGCATCATAATATCGGTTTTATTGATTTTAATGCCGTGGCCCGTCTGCGCGGCATTCTCGTTTCTTACGCGGTTTAAATTCTGGTACATCAAATCCGTAAATGCCGTGCGCATCGGCTTAAAACCGTATGTATTGGTGTTCGCAAGGTTGTTGGCGATTACGCTTAAGTTTTCCTGATGCGTTATCAGGCCCGCACGCGCGCTGTAAAATCCTCTTATCATTTATGATACCCCCTATACCCTTGAGATTTGTGTCGTAATCTTGTCGGCTAAATCATCATACATTCTTACGATCTGGCTGTTGCTTTGAAGCGCCCTTTGCGATGCGATAACCCGCGTCATTTCCTCAGCCATGTTGAGGTTCGAGCGCTCAAGCCTTCCTTGCAATATCGCGGTGTTTTCCCATTCCACCGGGACATACCCGCCCGCCGCGGCGAAAAGGCTGTCACGCGCCTTGTCGAACGTATCCCAATCCGCGGGCTCCACGACGAGAAGCCTGTCTAAATGCTCCGGTTCCCCGTCCGGCCCGGATTCCTCGGGAATCCGGACAACATTGCCCATCGCGTCAATGTGGAAGCGTGACGTTCCGATTTCAATCTCCCCGTTTTCGCCCATCACACGGCCGAATCCCGGCAGAATCAGGAACCCTTCCTCGTCAAGCGAAAACTGCCCGTCGCGCGTCAGGTATTCCTCGTCCCCGCGGCTGATGACAAAGAAGCCCTCGCCTTGAATCGCGACATCCATCGGGCGGTTTGTAAGGTCGAACGCCCCCTGCGCGTAGTCCGTATATTTTTCGTCGATTCTCTGCATGAACACGCCAGGGCCTATCGGGTGGCGCCGCACGTTCTGGTACGCGTTCATGCGCACCGCCAGATGCTCGCCGAATACACCCGCGATCATGTTATCCTTTTTATACCCGACCGTGTTCGCGTTTGAAATGTTGTTTGCGTATGTGTTAAGCTTTTTTTCCTGCGTCACGATGCCCGACGCCGCGGTGTAATATCCTCTCAGCATAAAGCAGACCTCCTTCGGTTAATGGTCGTATCCCGCGTCCTTCATGGATTTCTTCATCTTCACAAGCGCCATGGAATGAATCTGGCATACGCGCGATTCGCTGACGCCTAAAACATCCGCGATTTCCTTGAGCTTCAACTTCTCGTAATAGTAAAGTGATATGACTGTCCTTTCGCGTTCGTTTAAGCGCTCGATTGCCGTCCCGAGCTGCGTTCTCAGCTCGTTTTCCATAAACTTGGCCTCCGGCGAGTCCTCGACGCTGCTGCTTGCAGGCTCGTCGCCCATCGACGACATCTTCTGCCAGACGACCTCCTCATACGAGAGCAGGTTGAAGTTGTAGGTGGATTCCACCACGCGGTCAAGCTGTTCCGTCGTAATATTAAGCTTTTTCGCGATCTCCGCATGCGTCGGCTGGCGGCCCAGCTCGGAATAAAGCGCGTTGTACGCTTCGTCCAGCTCGCCGGAAAGCTTCCTAAGCCTTCTGGGGACCCAGTCCTGCGAGCGGATATAGTCAATGACGGCGCCTTTGATTTTAATCGTGGCGAACGTCTCGAACTTAAAGCCCTTTGAGGCGTCGAACTTTTCAACCGTGTCAATCAGCGCGATAATCCCCTGGTTTACCACGTCGTCAACCTGCGCGTAATTTTTATAAGTACCCCGCATCCGAAGCGCGATAATCTTCACAAGGCCGGAATAATACATGACGATTTCGTTTCGCAATTCGTGGCTTTTGGTTTCGGAATAAGCCTGCCAAAGCCCGTTTATGTCCATATCGTTTTGTGTTGCCACGCCTGTCTGGGCCATGCGGCTCACCTCCCTTTAGCGTTAGAATTGGACGTTTGCAAGCGCCTGTATCTGTACGTTCGGGTCAATTTCACTAAATGACAGCACCGTGATATTCGGGTTGAACTGGTCGAGCATCTTCTTTAAGTAAATGCGCACAATCGGCGATGTAAGCACGACCGGAACGTTAACGATATCCTTTATCGCGTTGATGTTTTCTATCAGGTTTCCGACGATGAGCTGCACCTTTTCCGGCTCCAGCGCCATATACGTGCCGTGCTCGCCTTTTTTGATGCTGCCCAGTATCGCCTGCTCAATATCCTGGTCGATTGTGACAACCTTTAGCACGTTGCCGCTGACATACTGTCTTGTAATTGTGCGGCGCAGCCGCTGCCTTACGTATTCGGTCAGCATATCGGTATCCTTGAGCCCCGTGCCGTAATCGCCCAGCGTTTCGAGGATGGTCTCCATATCCTTGATGGGTACGCCCTCCCGCAACAGGTTGCAGAGGATTTTCTGCAAATCCCCGATTGAAACGATATTCGGAATCACGTCTGAGACAACGGCGGGATTGTGCTTCGATACGTTTTCAAGCAGCGACGAGATATCCTGGCGGCTTAAAAGCTCGTGGACGTGCTGTTTGATAAGCTCGCTCATGTGCGTTACGATAACCGAGAGCGGGTCGATGACCGTGTAGCCATACACTTCGGCGGTTTCCCGCATATCCTCGGTGATCCACTTTGCGGGTATGCCGTATGCCGGCTCAATCGTGTCAATGCCGTCAATATCGTCCGACGCGCCGCCCGGGTCAAGCGCGAGGTAGTAATCCACAAGGATTTCGCCCTTGCCGATTTCTTCACCCTTCAGCTTCACGACGTACTGGTTCGGATTTAGAAGCCCGTTGTCGCGGAGCCTCACTGTCGGGATCACCACGCCGTATTCCGTGGCGAACTGTTTTCTGAACATGACAATCCTGTCTATGAAGCTGCCGCCGCTTCCCTCGTCAACAAGCGGGACAAGGGAATAGCCGAATTCCATCTCTATCGGGTCTACATTCAAAAGGCCGTATACGTTTTCGATGTTTTTATAGTAATTGGCCTCGTTTAACATTTCCGGTATGTCTTCAGGCAGCGGGGCGCCGTCCGCGCCGACTCCCGCGGTCGCCGCCCGCATGGACTTCACCTTGTTATTGCGCAAAATCAAGCCAAGCGTGATGATAACTGCTGAAATAAACAGGATTTGCAGCACGGGCGCTCCAGGGATGAACGCCATCGCGCCAATACTGACGCCCGCTATAAGAAGCGCCGCGGGCTGGCTGAAAAGCTGTTCCGTAAGCACGTTCGCAAGACTGTCCTCGCTGGAGGCCCGCGTTACAATCATACCGGTGGCGGTAGCAATCAAAATAGCCGGAACCTGTGATACAAGGCCGTCTCCGACGGTTGCGATTGTGTAGACGTTCAGCACTTGGTTAAACGGCATTCCGCTTGTTACCATGCCGATAACGACACCGCCGATAAAGTTAATCAGTGCGGTGACGACGTTGGCGATGGCGTCGCCCTTTACAAATTTGGTGGCGCCGTCCATGCTGCCGAAGAAGTCCGCTTCTCTTTGGATTTTGCTGCGGCGCTTCCTAGCCTCCTGCTCGTCTATGAGCCCGGAGTTTAAGTCGGCGTCTATCGCCATCTGCTTACCGGGCATCGCGTCAAGCGTAAACCGCGCGGAAACCTCGGCGACACGCTCCGCGCCCTTTGTAATGACAAGCAGGTTCACGATAATGATAATAACAAAGATGATGAATCCGACAACCGGGTTGCCCGCGAGGACAAATTCGCCGAATGTGGCGATAACCTGGCCCGCCTGCCCCTGCTTTGAAAGAATCATCCTTGTGGACGAAACGCTCAAAGAAAGGCGCATCAACGTCGTGACAAGCATGAGCGCCGGGAAAACGGAAAACTCCAGGATTTCCTTGATATACATCGCGATAAGCAGAATCAGCAGGGAAATCGCGATATTGAAAATAAACATAAAGTCAAGGAAAAACGCGGGAAGCGGAATGATGAGGAAAGCAACGATGATGATAACAAAAACAGAAACCAGATTCGTTAAAACTTTCACGCCGTCATCCCCCTCCTTTCCTTTTGCGGGGCACATCGAAATCCTATGAATTTACCACGGGATACCCGGTATTAATCGTCCCGCTTTCCCTTGTGCTGTATACCCACGCCAGAAGCTCGGCAACAGGCTGGAAAAACTCGGCGGGAATCGGCTCTTCCAGCTCGGACGCCGCGTACAGCCCGCGCGCCAGCGGCGGGTTTTCCACCGTGGCGACGCCGTGCTTTTCGGCCTCGGCGATGATGTTGTGGGCTATGATGTCGGCCCCCTTTGCCAAAACGACGGGAGCGATGTCTTCGTTTAACTGGTATTTTAAAGCAACCGCATAATGCGTCGGGTTCCTGACCACAACGTCGGCTTCCTTCACCTGCGACATCATGCGCTTTTCAGCAAATTCACGCTGCTTGCGCTTAATCGCCCCTTTGATCTCGGGGTTGCCTTCCATCTGCTTGTATTCGTCCTTGACCTCTTGCTTTGTCATTTTAATCTGTTTTTCGTAGTCCCAGCGCTGGTACAAAAAATCCCCCGCCGCGACCGCGACAAACGCGATTCCGACCGTCAGGAGCAGGCTCATGATTTCTTCGCCCGCGAAAACCGCCGCCTGCATGATGTCCATATCGATGATGTTCGGCACAAACTGGATATCCCGGACAATCCTGCTATATAAAATCGCGATGATAATCGAAACCTTAATCAGCGATTTCACAAGCTCCACAATGCCCTTGAGCGAGAACATTTTTTTGATGCCGTTTAGCGGGTTGAGCCTGCTCATCTTAAACTTCATTGATTCCATGGTGAACAAAAATTTTGTCTGCGCCATCGTGGCGATGACGGCGACAAGCCCGATGAGAAGCATTGCCGGCACAATCGTGGTGGCGATAATCACCGCAATCTCAGTAAACATGTTGGAAACGTCCCCGCCGGTCAAGCGGTCGATTGTGGCGGCTCTTGCCATTTGGTTCTCTATGTTTAACTGCGTGTTGGTGAACATGCTCATGATAAAAAAACGTATTATGTAAAACGAGGCGATTAAAGTGACGATTGTGACAACGTCCTTGCTCATAAAGACATTGCCCTTTTTTCGTTCGTCCTGCCGCTTTTTAGGGCTGGCTTTCTCGGTTTTTTCGCCGCCTGAATCCGGCATGAGGAGTCCCCCCTTTTTGCGTCAATTGCTTATGTGAACAAATATGAACGTATAATCCATATGCAGTTCAACACCATCGCACGGCGATACAAAGCTGATTTCATCCTATCAAAAAATTATGACGGAATTTTGCACGAAACAAAAGCATTCTTTTAAAAACGCGCTGTTTTGCTATACAAAATTTAACCATATTTCCTGAATATGCTCAAAGGACAGGAAAATCAGGTTTTCACAAAACGCGGAAAACGCGGGGACAAGCGTAATCATGGCAATCAAGCCAATCAGGAGCTTTAGCTGTATGCTGAGAACAAAAACATTTATCTGCGGAACCACCCGCATAACCATGCCAACCGCGAACGTCACGATGATTTCTATCACCAGAATCGGCATACAAAGCTTTACGGAAAGCAAAATAACCAGCGTGATGAGCTCCGGCACCGCGAGGAAGTTTACCGCGTTGAACGCAATGTTCCCAAGCGGGATGATGTCAAAGGTTTTCGCGGTCATGCTGATGAGGGTGAGGTGCGCGTTCGACATGAAAAATCCAAGCGTAAACATGACGTTCAACAGCTGCGCCGAAATGGAAACGGACGCGTTGGTTGCCGGGTCAAACGCCTTTGCCATGCCAATGCCCATCTGCATGTCTATGGCTTCGCCGCCTACCACCAGAACCGCCATAAACATCCGGATGATAAAGCCCGCGAACATACCCACGGAAAGCTCCTTCAGCACAAGGTAAAAGAATGTGTAAAGCGTCACGTCCTGCATGGGCGGGAATGCCACACTGCCCGTAAGCAGAATCGCAATCACAAACGCCAGACCCGTGTTAATCATTACCGGGACGTTGGTTCTTGAGAAAATCGGGTTGAACATGAACAGCCCGGCCATTCTGACCATCACCAGGAGAAAAACAAGATACTGCGTTAAATCAATATACATCGGTTATCCTTATGCGTAACGCGATACGGTGTCGAACAAGCGGAACGTATAATCAGTTAATACTTCCAGCATCCAAGGCCCTAACACAATTAATGTGATACCGATTGCCAAAAGCTTCGGGACAAACGTCAGCGTCTGCTCGTGAACCTGTGTCGCCGCCTGCAATATCGCAATCACAAGCCCGACCGCAAGCGATATCAGCAGCGGCGGCAAAGCCAGCATCAACGCCGTCATGAACGATTCCGTCATTATTTCCATAACAAATCCCGTATCCATTTAAACCCCGCCTTCCCGGCCTGTTACATATTATAAGAACCTGACCCGTTACCAAAATCAGAGATTTTGAACGGGCGCCCGGAACCTTGAAACCGCGGCGCTTCGCGCTGCAACGGCTCCGCTGTCTTGAATTGCCGCAATTCGTTTACATGTTATAGCTTGCTACAAGCGTCCGTATTAAGAGCCCCCAGCCGTCGACCATTACAAACAGCAGTATCTTAAACGGCAACGAAATCATTGCCGGCGGCAGCATCATCATACCCATTGACATCAGCGCGCTTGCGACGACCATGTCTATCAATAAAAACGGAATGAAAATAAAGAACCCAATAGTAAAAGCCCGTTTTATTTCGCTCGTAATAAAGGCCGAAACCACGACATCCATGGTGTAATCGTCAATGACCTCCGGGCGCGGTTTGTCCGCAAGCGATAAAAACAGGTTAATATCATCGTTTTTTGTCTGTTTTAACATGAAATCTCTTAGCGGAACCTTCGCCCTGTCAAGAAATTCCGTTGAGCTTATCTCCCCTTCGCTGAAAGGCTGGTACGCGTTTTCGTTCAGATCCGTGATGATGGGGTTCATGATAAAAAAGGTGAGAAACAGCGCAAGCCCGATTACAACCTGGTTCGGCGGGGTCTGTTGAAGCCCCAGGGCGTTGCGCATAAGGGAGAACACGATGACAATCCGCGTAAAGCACGTCATCATAAGCAGGATAGACGGCAGCACCGTGAGTATGGTGAGCAAAAGCACGATGCGTACCGTGTCTGAGCCGTCACCGTTTATCTGTATGTTGATGTTGGGGTCTACCGACCCCGGCCCTCCTCCGGGTGCGTTCGGGTCTTCCAGCGCGCCGGGCAGAAGCCCTTCAATCGCGGCCGAAGCCGATATGCTTAAAAACGCGGCAAAAACAATCACAAGCAAAAGTAGTGTCGCGCATTTTATAATTGTTTTCTTCACTATTCGCCACCGTTATCGTTTGACGCGTCCTTTCCCTTTGTTTTCTTAAGAAAAACCTCAAAAAGCTGTCCAAAGGAATTTTGGGGTTCCGAAGTTTCATAAAGCTCCGGCGTAAAGGCGTCAAGCTCGCAAATTAGCCGGAGGTTTTTGTCGCCAAGCCCAAGAAGATAGAACTTGTCCCCCGCCTGTACAACAATCAAGGCGCAACCGGGGCCTAAGGCAACCTTATCCACAACCTTCAGATGCCTGCCCGCGGCGCTGCTTTTCATTTTTCCCGCATACCAACGGCTGGCCAGGTAAGTAAGCACAATAACAAGCGCCGTAATAACCAGCGAACCAATAATCGCCATCCCGTTGTAAAAAGCCTGCATATGTTCTCCCGCTTGCATAAAACTAGCCCAGTACGGCTTTCATAGTTTTTGCAATTCTATCCGGTTTAAACGGCTTGACAATAAAATCCAGCGCGCCAAGCTTGATGGCTTCGACAACCATGGATTCCTGCCCCATCGCAGAGCACATGACGACCTTCGCGTCAGGCTTTATCTGTTTGATGGCTTTGAGCGCGCCTATTCCGTCAAGGTTCGGCATGGTAACGTCAAGCATTACCAAATCGGGGCTTAGCTGCTGGAATTTCTCGACGGCTATCGCGCCGTCGGCAGCCTCCTCGACATCGGTATACCCCAGCTTTCCAAGCGTATCCTTTATCATCATACGCATAAAAGCCGCATCGTCAACCACTAGAATCTTACTCATATCAGCTGCACCTACCTATAAATATTTCAAGGATTCCATATGGATTAAAAAACTACACTATCCCGAGCGAATCGCGGCTCTTTAGAATCTCCGTGATACGGATGCTGAAGTTGTCGTCAACCACGACGACGTCCCCGCGCGCGATAAGCTGCCCGTTTACAATTACATCTACCTGTGAGCCGGCCTGCTTGTCAAGCTCCACGATGGTGCCCTGGCCGAACTCCAGTATTTCCTTGATTTTTCTTTTTGTACGCCCCAGCTCGACTGTTACCATAACCGGCACGCCCATTATCAAATCAAGGTTTGTCGGGGCATCCCGGCCTGCGCCCCCGTCGCTGCCGAAATCGCTGTAGTTAAAGTCCTGAACCTTAATCGGCGCGCCCTGCGGCGGGGGGTACCCGTAACCTTGCGGCGGGTACGGCTGCGGCGGGTATGGCGGGGGCGCGTAGCCCTGCGGCGGATATGGCTGCGGCGGGTACGGCTGCTGCATAGGCGGCGCCTGCGGCATCGGCTCCGGTATGTGGAGGGGCGCCTGCGGCATTGGCTCCGGCATGGGAGGAGGCGCCTGTGGCATTGGCGGGGGCGGGACCTCCGCCTGCGCGGGCTCCTCTTCTCCCCCAGAGTCAAAATTAAGCGATATATCAATGATTTCTTTGGCTAAATCAATCTGCATCGCGCAGAGGAAAGCCGTTTTCATCTTGCCGGCGATTTCAAGCTCAAACGAAATCGTCAAAATCTCATGGCTGTCACCGAAATGCTTCGCTTTAAACGCATCTATCTCGTCAATCGCGACGGACTCGGGCGTGGAAATATTAATCGTTCTGCCCAGAAAACACGACAAAACCGTGGCTGACGAGCCCATCATCTGGTTCATCAGCTCGCATATGGCGCTTTGCGCCATTTCGTCTACCACAAAATCCTCGGGAAGCTCCGTCATCATCATCATGGATAAAATGATACGGACGTCCTCTCTCCTCAGTATCAGGATATTGGAACCCGAGATGCCCTCTATATACGTGATTTCAACCGCGATGGCAGGCTCAAGCCGCTCAATCCGGAAGTCTTCAAACGTAGTAACCTCTACAACCGGCGTCGTAATCGTAACCTTGCTGTCAAGCAGCGTGGAAGCCGCCGTTGCCGCCGAACCCATGCTGATATTCATAATTTCGCCAATCGTATCTATCTCCATTGGCGTAAATATTTCCCCGCCTGTATTTACGTCTGCGGCCATACTCTCTATACACCTCTTTTATTCCTGTTTACTAAAGGACCTCTTGGATTTGAATCGCCTTTTTCCCTCTTTGAATTCCAATCTTACCGTGGAACCAGCACGATTCCCCGACATTCAAATCAACGGGGTCGGTGATAGGCTTTCCAAGCTGGAGAACGTCGCCTACGTTAAGATAATACACATCTCCGAGGTTTACCTCCGCCCGCCCGACGACACAGCGCATTTCAAGCTCGCTTTCCTGCAAATAATTCATAACGAGCTCGCGGCGTTCCTTGTCGCTTGCGCTGTTAATGCGCCGCAGGTTGCGTATATTCTGTAAATCTATCTTTTTGAGTATCTCCTCAAGGCACACCGCCGGAAGGCAAATACTAATCCTGCCCTGCAAATCCTTCATCGTGACGTCAAGCATGATGATAACCACGGTATCGTCGGGACCGATGACCTGCATCAGGCGCGAGTTTGTCTCTATCTTGCGGTAAAGCACGTCAAGCTCGAAATAGTTGAACCACGAGTCAGACATTTGCGGGAACGCGCCCTTGAACACGTTTTCCATCAGCGACAGCTCAATTTCGGTAAAGTCGCGCTCTATCTCTATCCCGTCGCCGGTGCCGCCCAAAAGGCGCTCGATGATCGCAAAGGCAATGGGCCTTGCGAAATCCATGATAATCACGTTGTTCTCTTCCGTCGAGCCGGTGAACCGGATTTCGCCGAGCCCCGTCATAACGGAATCGGGCAGCGCAAGGTTGAATTCGGAATACCGCTGCTCCTCGATATGGGTGCACTCAATCTCGACAAAAAGCCTCAGCATGCTTGTAAGATACGAGGACAAAAGCCGCGAATAGTTTTCATAAACGCTGGAAACGATTTTAAGCTGTTCCTTTGTAAACCGTTTCGGCGTCCGAAAGTCGTAATCCTTAACACGTTTGCCGCCGGTCAGGCTGCTGTCGGCCGTTTCCTCCTCCAAAGCCGCGCCCGGCGAGGTAAGCGAATTTAAAAGGTCGTCTATTTGGCTTTGTGACAATACTTCCATTTATCCAAGCTCCCCCCGTTCCGTTTAAAAGGTTCGAGTTGAAGTAAAAAACTATTTGATAGCCGTTGCAAATAAAAACAGCTATTCTATTCTACCAGTTTTGCATAGATGTTGTCTAGCTGTTCCCAAAGTAAATTTTCAGTACTGATTAAAATTTCCACACGGCCGTTTTCCCGGCGCCCCTCCTCGGTGCTGTTGGAGCCCGCCCCAAGCGGCCTTGCTCTGTCCCATCCGATGGCGAAAAGCTTTTCCGAATCAATACCCGCTACATCTTCAAAGACGGCTAAAACGGCGTTTGCTTTCTCGGATGAAAACATCCTGTCGGACATGCCGTACTGAGCGCCGTCGGGAATCGCGGCCGTGTGCCCGTGAACGCTTATCATCCCGTACTGATTCTGCGCGGCCCTTAAGTCGCTGCCGATATGTTGTAGTATCTCTCGCCCAAGCTGGTTTAATACGGTGCTGTTCGGCTCGAACAGCATATCGTCCGCAAGCCGGACGAATACATATCCGTCGCCGTATGAAACGCTTGCAAACTCAGCTATCCCCGCCTGCTCGGCATATCTTTCGATACGCCCGGATACCTCGCGTAAATCAGGCGTTACAGCGGTTTCAGGTTCCGCTTCCGCTTTCTCCAGCGGCGCCGCCTCGTGGTATCCGCCGCCCGCCACGCCGCTTAGCATGATTTGCGACGATGTGCCCGATGCGTGCATAAGCTGCGAGACAAGCATATTAAACTGATAAGCGTCAAGCGAGGACATGGACGACAGCAAAATAAAAAAGGTCAAAAGCAAAGTAACCGTGCCCGCATAGGTGTGAAGCCATTCTCCGCCGCTGTTCCGCGCTTCGCTTATCATTTTTTTTCTCGCCATAACATACCTGCCTTTAATAGTAGCACAAAATTACAAAAAAAGCAAAATTATTTTAAATTTATTCCGCGCTTGTGTTGTGCGCGGCACCTGTCTTGCCGCGCTGGCGCTGCGTCAGGAATGTGAGCAGCTTTTCCTCGGTATGATGCGGGTTTTCTCCCGCCTGTATTGAAATGGCGCCCTCGATGATAAGCTCCTTGCAAAACGTTTCCTCGGCGTGCGCGGCCCGAAGCTGCGACGCCGCCGGGATAAAAAATACGTTTGCCAGAACCACTCCGTAAAGCACCGCGATAAGCGAGGCCCCTATGCTCCCGACAAGAACCGGCACGCCGCCTTCTTCCTGAAACCTCAGGTTCCCGAACATGTTGATGATCCCGATTAACATGCCAATCATGCCGAAGCCCGGCGCAAGCGCCGCGCCCTTGTCGTAAATCTCCCAGCTTTGCGCGTGGCGCGCCTCGATGGTATCAAGTTCGTTTTCAAGCTGTTCACGCGCCTTGCGGGGGTCGGGCGTATCGATGATGAGCTTTATACTGTCACGCAAAAAAATGTCGTCGTACTCCTCCACGCTTTCTTCCAGCGCCAAAAGCCCGTTTTTACGCGCTACATACGACAGCTCCGTGATCATTTCAATATATTCAAGCGGGTCTTGCTTTCGAAGCCCCAAAATAATCGGGATATGCCGGAAAATACCGGCGGATGTCCTGAGCGGAAACGACGCGAACAGCGCGGCAAAGGTGCCGCCCACTACGATGAGGAAGCTCGCGGGACTTAAAAACGCCGTGATATAGCCGAAATCCTGCCCGAGGACAATACCGGAAGCCAAAAGGACAATACAAATCAAAAGCCCTAATGGAAAAGCGATATTCATTCGGCGGCCGCCTCCGCTTCGAGGAGCTCCTCATCTCGCTTCACCACCGGCTTAAGCCCGCTGAACAGGTTCTGCTTGAACTTGACGGTCATATCCACAATCTGCTCCGGCGGCTCGGTGACGATATAAAGCTTGCCGTTTCGCAGCGTAATGACCGTATCAGGCGTGGATTCAATCGATTCAATAAGCTCGCAGTTTAGAATAAACTTTTTCTTGTTAAGCTTTGTAACTTCTATCATACTGCCTACTCCTTGCGGTTAAGCCGGGACTTAACCTTTAAAATAAACGCATACCCGGCGGAGGATAAAATCCTCCGCCGAAGTTCGCTTTTGTTATATCATTATTATATTACTTAACGCTTTAGGTTAACAAGCTCTTGCAGCATTTCGTCCGATACCGAGACGATTCTGGAGTTCGCCTGGAACCCGCGCTGGGTGGTAATCATTTCGGTGAATTCTTTCGAAAGATCCACGTTCGACATTTCGAGGTACCCGGATTGCAGGCTGCCCGTGCCTTCAAGGCTGGGCCTTACGAATATCGGCTCGCCGGAGTTGAACGTCTCGCCCATGTAGCCGCCGCCCACGCCCTCAAGGCCGGCCGCGTTGCGGAATTTCGCAAGGACAAGGTTTCCGATGGGCAGTCTTTCGCCTTCCGCCGTGGCTGCCTTACCAAGGCTGAACGCATCTTGTGCTACAATATCGCCAACAGGTATGCTGAGGCTCATAGTAATGCCGTCCAAAGCGTCAAGGGCACCTTGGGTGAGTTGTACCGGGGGATCGTTTTCATCTCTTTTCGGCAGCTTTACAATATTGCCGCCCTTGTCGGTCGTCGTAATTTCAAATACCAACGGCAGGCCGGTCAAGTCCACCTCAGGGGCAGGGGTAGGGGTAGTGGGGAGCGTGGGGTTGTCTTCCGCAAAATTAATGACCATTGCTACTTTGCCCGACTTGCTCTTCAGCTCCAGCACGCCGTCCTTTACATAGCCTGTGTAGGAGACGCCCGGATTCCCGCCTGACGCGGGCTCCGTAAACGTTACTTCGCCTGATGACGAAACGGAAATTGTGTAGCCTGCGACAGGATTTAGCCCCTTGTCGCCAAAATCTACGCTTGTGATTGTGTTTGCGCCTAAACCTAAAGCAGTCTGGAGAGTTCCCGCAGTCGGCAACGCGCCGACAACCATTCTGACGTCGCCTGAGTAAACGGAATCTGTAGGGATTCTGATAGAGCCGGGGTCAATAAATTTGAGGTTTGTGGCGGCTTTCATTTCCGCGTCGCCCGGCAGTATGCCGATGATTGCGCCTGTGGGGCTGATCATAATACCGGTAAGCCTGTCAAGCACTTCAGGGTCGCAGGAAATTGACTGTAGTTCGGACGCCGTGATGGTGCCGTCCGAGCTGATGATGGGCTTGCCGTCAGGCCCCATGGGGAACCCCTGGATAAGGTTTCCGGCGCCGTCTACAAGGTTGCCCTCGCCGTCGAAGCGCAGGTTGCCGAGGCGGGTATAGATTAAGTTGCCCGACGAATCCATCGCCGTGAGGAAGCCGTCGCCTTGAATGTAAACGTCAAGCGCGCGGTCCGTGGAAGCCGAGCCTGACTGTGTAATCAAAAGGTCGATGGTCGCGACAGACGAGCCGTAGCCGATTTGGGTGGGGTTTGTGCCGCCGCTGACCGCGCCCTGCGCGCGGCTGCCGCTCGACAGGTTCTGGTAGTATACGTCCTGAAACGTGGTGCGGCTGGCTTTAAAGCCGTAGGTGTTTACGTTCGCTATATTGTTACCGATAACGTCCATCTTGGTCTGGTGGGTGCGAAGGCCTGCAACCGCGGACGAAAGTGATCTCATCATAATAGAATCTTCCCTTCATTTCTTAATTTGGCGCGTTTGTACGGTGCGTCGTTCCGTTTTATCTGCCGTTACCGTCTTAATCGTCGGTATCAATTTCGTCCGTACCAGTTTCGCCGGCTTCATCCGCCGGTTCTGATTCTTCGTCTTTCGGGGCTTCCTCGATGGCCTTTACGGTGCTTGCGCTTGCGAGGTATTCCTCACCGTCAATTACCACGTAGAACGCGCTGTCTCTTTGCCTTACCGTTTCAACAACGCCCGTAATCTCCTGTTCGTTGCCGTCCTTGTCTTTATACGTGAGCGTCACGAGCTTATCCTTGTACATCAATAAAGCCTCGGTGTAGTTTTGCGGCTGCTTGACGTCGCCGTTGCCGGTCTGCGTCCGCTGGGACGGGTCGACGTTTACCTCCATGACCGTGTGAAGCTCATATGCTTTACCGTTTACGACAACCTGCGGGCGCCCGTCGTAGAACTTGACGCTTTCCACAAGCCCTTCAATGCGCTCAAGTTCGCCTGTCTGCTCATTCACTATGGCGATGGAGACATGCTTGCCGACGTATGATACCGCATAGGATGAAAGCTGGTATTCCTGTAAAGTCTTCATACCTTGCAGCGATGAGAACTGCGCCATTTGCGCGATGAAGTCTGTGTTACTCTGCGGGTCCATCATATCCTGATTCGTCATCTGCGCAGTAAGGAGCTTGAAGAAGTCGTCCATTCCCATTTGGTCGGCGCTCTTGCCCTGTATCGCCGTCGACGTCGTTATGCCTGTGTTCGCCGGTGCAAATATATCGTTAACGCTGTTAATACCTGACATATGTGAAGTCTCCCTTCCGTTTAAATCGAGTAGTTGAGAAGCCCCTTGGGTAGTACGGCTTCTTCCTCTTCGGCCTCTGCGCCGTCTTCCGCGCCGCCGCGTCCTGCCGTGCTGTTCGCCTCACCGGAGTCCCGGTTGTTTTTCTGCGGGTTTGCGAGGTTGTATTCGCCGTCCATGCCGGCGCTTACGTTTTCACCCGCCGTTACGATGTTCACCGAGGAGACTTCCATATTCCCTGTCCGAAGCGATGCTGCCAGCCCCTCTGTGTGCCGCATGAGCATTTCCGTTGCTTTGGGGTTCAGCGCCATGATTTCGATTGCGAGCTTCCCGCCCTCTAAAACCATCTTTATGTTAATCCTGCCTAGGTCGTGCGGGTTCAGCTGCATTCTGAACTCCATTTTTTCTTTTTCGATGTTCTCGGCGACCTGCGCCCTTATCTGCTCTATCTGTTCGGGCGCTTTTACCGGCTGCGCCGGCTGTGTGTCGGCCGGTTTCGCGGCTTCCCGCACATATGCTTCGGGTTTTTGCGCCGTCTGCGCCGTGATTGTCTCGTCAATTTTTTCAGGCGCTTCCTGCGGTCTTGCCTGCGCCCGTTCCGGCCTGATTACATTTACCTGCGGCCCGTTGTTTAACCTCTGCGAGGCTGTTTCGTTTGCTGTCGGGGCGCCTGCTTTCGGCTCGGTGCCCGCGGGTTTTGCGGGGAGCTCCGGCTCTTCCGCCGTATCTGCCTGTGCCGTTACGGCTCCAGCTTCCTTGGATGCGGGCTTCGTTTCGGTCTCGGCTTGCGCCGCCGCCGTCTTGCCTTGGTTTAGCTCCTGCGCCGCTTTCTGAAACATATCGTCAAGCTTTGAGGACTCTTCCCCGGTCGGCGCCCGTTGTATGCGGTGCGTGCGACCTTCCGCCTGAAGCTCCCTATGTATGGCGGCCGCCGGGGCTTCCTCATCATCGTGCCGTGCTTGTACGGTATTCCCGCTCTGGCCTGCCGTGCCCGCCTGCTGCGCCGGTTGTTCCTTCTGCGCTTGCGCGGACGCCGCGGTTTCCGTCTGTACCTGCGCGGCCTGCCCGTCAGCTTCGGGGGCTGCTTTCGCCGGTACTTCCCCGGGCGCCGCTTCCGGCTGAACCATCGCCCGCTCCTGCGCATTGTCTGCATGTACCGGTGTTGTCTCGGAAGCCGTTTGCTCGTTTGAAGCTTCTATCTGAACGAATGCCATGCTTACTGCGGCTGCCATGATGTTTTCTTCCATCTCGCCTTCGTTTGCCTCAGTCTCCGGGTTCGTGCCGGCGTTTCCGTCTGTTCGCGCAGGGTTTGCGGCAGCTTCGGTTTTTCCTTTGCCGTCGGCCTGCGTCTCCTGCTTACCCTCCGGAGCGTTCAGCGCGTTTGTGAGCATATCCTGAAAATCGATCCCGGCGCCCTTTGTGCTTTTGCCTGACGAGCCTTTCATTCCCATTTGCTCGGCCGCCGGCGACGTGCTTGTCACTACATTCATAATTCCTCAGTCCCCCTTCCCGTCTATACCAGTTATACCACGGCATACATTATAATTTTTAACATGGTAATAAAATCGGAGTTTTTTGTCATAATTAAGGATTGACCCGGGGGACTGCTTCTTACGTCTCTGACATTACCTTTTTATTGGTAACAAATTCCTCTATAAATAACTCCTGCTCTTTCCGGTCAAGGTGGTTGTATTCCTCAAGCTTGTTTTCCTTGAGCTTTTCTATGATGGAGATATCCATATTCGTTTCGCGCACCTTGTCCATCTGCTTGTCGATTACCTTGCGCTGCATATCTATCTGCACTTCCTTCTGGAAAATGGCGTCGTCAAGCGTGCGAAGATAATTCCGGTACATTTCCATATCCACAGGAGTTACCCCCGTGGCGATTCTCTCCTGATACTCCCGCGAGCGCCGCGCCCTTTCGGCCTGAAATGCTTCAAGTTCGTCCTCAAAGCCCCGCAGCACGGCGTTCATGTCCGCCAGCGTCGCGCGCTCGGCATCGAGCACCTGTATTTTGTAATCAAGCAGCTTTTGAAGCGAAAATATAAATTTTTTCATTTAACTAATCACATACTTCATCATTTCAACGGTTTCTTCATACTCGAATTTTTCCGTCGTCGTCTGCTGCAAAAACTCGTTTATTCTGCCGATTTTTGCGATTGCCATGTCAAGCTCGGGATTTGAGCCCTTTTTATACGCGCCGATTGAAATCAAATCGTAGTTGGATTCGTACACGCTCATAATATTGCGAAGCTGATTGGCGGCATCCACCTGATCCTTGTCGTCTAAATCGTTCATCAAACGCGATAAGCTTCCCAGTATGTCGATCGCGGGGTAGTGGTTTCTCGACGCGATTTTCCTTGATAGTATAATATGTCCGTCTATAATTCCGCGGACGGTATCCGAAATCGGCTCGTTCGTGTCGTCACCCTCTACCAGAACGGTGTAAATGCCGGTGATGGAGCCTTTTTCAAACCTTCCCGTCCGCTCTAAAAGCTTCGGCATGGCGGTATACATCGACGGCGTATAGCCCCTTGCGATCGGCGGCTCGCCGGAGGCAAGCCCAATCTCGCGCTGTGCCATCGCAAAGCGCGTCAGGGAGTCCATCATCAGCAGCACGTCGTTGCCCTTGTCCCTGAAATATTCGCAGATTGCCGTGGCCGCCATCGGGCATTTCAAGCGCAGCATCGCGGGCTGGTCGGACGTCGCCACAACCACGACGGAGCGCTTCAGCCCCTCTTCCCCCAAATCGCGCTCGATAAACTCGCGCACCTCGCGCCCACGCTCACCCACAAGGGCGATGACGTTGACGTCGGCGTGCACATTTCTGGCAATCATCCCCAAAAGCGTCGATTTTCCGACGCCGGAGCCCGCGAATATGCCCATACGCTGGCCTTTTCCGATTGTGAGAAGCCCGTCTATGGGCTTGATGCCAAAGGTCATTTTCGTGTCAATCCTGGGGCGGGAAAACGGGTTTGAAGCCACCGCCTCGACCTCGTATTTCTGCTCGCCCTCCAGACTTTCAAGCCCGTCCATCGGCTCCCCGAGGGAATTTACGACGCGCCCGATTAATTTATCCGAAACCGGGATGGTAAGCTTTGACTTGGTGCCCTCGACAAGGCTGCCGGGCGCTACGCCCGCAAGGTCGGAATACGGCATCAGCAGCACCTTCTCCTCACGGAAGCCGACAACCTCGGCGTCTATCGTCGAGCCGTCAACCGCGTGGATTTTACACATTTCTCCTATCGTCGCGGACGGCCCTATCGATTCAACCATCAAGCCGATGATTTTATCGATTTTGCCCATATGCCTGGAGGTATCCCCTTTTGAAACGCGGCCCAACCTGCTTGAAAAATCAAGTGCCAAAGCTTCTTTTCCTCCGTACTATATTTTACCTTTTGTATATTTAATTTTTGATATTGCTGGTTGTATTATTCTTCTTGCAATAGTTTTTTGGCGTTATCAAGCTGTGTTTTTACGCTTAAGTCGGTAATCCCCTTGTCGGTTTCGACGTAACATGTCCCTTCCGGCTCGTCGCTCTCGATATAGAGCATGGCGTGCGGGGCGGCGCCGGCAATCATCTGCTTGATTTCTTCGCCAATCTTCGCGTCAACCGGCATCAAATCAGGCGAAATCGTGATTCTAAGGCTTTCCTCGCGGCGGTTGCCGTCAAGCGTTTTGTAAAGCATGGAGACTACGGAGCGCGGCTCGCTTTTCAGCTCATACCCCACAACCTTTTCCGCGACGGTAAACACGACGTCCAGCAAATCCTTTTCATTGCGCGCAATCATTTCCTCGCGGTAATTGGAAAGCTCCTCAAGCAAATCGTCAAGCTGTTTCATCTTGGGGTTGTTTTCAGCTTTAAACTCGTCTGTCGCCTGCTGAAAGCCCTTTTCAAAGCCCTCCAGATACCCGAGGTTTTCGGCTTCCTCTTTCATCTGCGCGGCCTGCGCTTGTGCCCGCGCCGCGAGCACTGCGGCGCTTTCATGCGCTTCGTTTAGAATCCGTTCGGCCTCCGCCCTCGCGGCGGGGACGTCGGACAAGGCTTTTTCACGTTCCCACGCCCTCTTTTTCGCTTCCTCCCGCGCTCTTTTTTCTTCTTCCTCCCGCATTGCTTCGTCGGTTTCGCGCCTTAGCCTCCTCAGCTCGGTCTTTGCTTCGGCAATTTCGATTCTGATGCGGTTTAATTCGTTAAGATACCCGTTTTTATCCGGCATGACAAGCTTTTCATCGGCGTAGGGGTTCATCCTGTAGCTCAAAGCCTGCGGTTTGATGACAGGCATTCTGTCAAGCTCCGGCAGGAGCCCGTCCATAGGGGTAAGCGCCCTGTCGTCCACAACGGATATGGATTTCACAATTCTAGACAATGATATCATCCTTTCCACCCTTGGAAATGATGATTTCGCCTTCCTCCTCAAGCTTGCGGATTACGGCAACGATACGCTGCTGGGCTTCCTCAACGTCGCGCATACGCACGTTATGCAGGTATTCCATATCGCTTCGCACGGTCTCGCCCATACGCTGCGACATATTTTGGAAGATAATGTCCGCGACCTCCTGATTGGAGCCCTTGAGCGCGACAACGAGGTCTTTGCTGTCCACGTCGCGCAAAAAACGCTGGATAGACATACCGTCGAGCATGAGGATGTCCTCGAAGATGAACATCTTTTTGCGAATTTCGTCGGCAAGCTTGGCGTCCCGTTTGTAAAGCTCGTCGAAGATGTATTTTTCCGAGCTGCGGTCGATATGGTTCATGACATCCGCTATGTAGTTGATGCCGCCGACTTCCGTGAAGTCCATGGAAACCATCGAGGCAAACTTGCGCTCAAGCACCTTTTCGACCTGGCTTACGATTTCAGGGGACGTTCTGTCCATCTTGGCAATCCGCTCGACGACCTCGATGCGGACTTCCTTCGGCAGCTCCGATATGATGGTGGATGCCTGATCGCTCCTCGCGTACGAAAGAATCAGCGCGATGGTCTGCGGGTTTTCGTGCTGAATCGTCGTCATCAGATTTTTATAGTCGGCCTTGCGTATAAATTCAAAGGCTTTTGTTTTAAGCGAGCGTGTCACGCGCTCTAAAAGCGAGCTTGCAACCTGCGCGCCGAACGCTTTTTCCAATACGTTTTTGGCGTACTGCACGCCGCCTTCCGTGACGACCTTTTGCGTTAAGCAAAGCGAATAAAAGTCATTCAGTATCGCTTCGACGTCCTCGGAGCTCATTTTTTGGATTTTCGCGATTTCATACGTAAGCTGCTCCACTTCGTCTTCCGACAGAAATTTGTACACGCCGGCGGCGGCTTCGGAACCAAGCGAAATCATGATTGTAGCTGCTTTTTGGGCATCGCTTAAAGTTTTTGTCGCCATCTGACTCTCCTCACTTTACATAGTCAACTCAGTTACCCTGAAAGAAAAGCCTTGTGCCTCGCGGCAAAGCCGCCCGGGACTTCTCTTTCTCAAAATAGCCGGTATTAATTACTGGAAATCAGCCACGTTTTCACAAGCTGCGCCACAATTTCCGGGTCGGATTCGGCAAGATCCTTGATTTGCAGCTTAAGCCGCTGCTCCGTCGATTCCTGAAGCGCAATCGGCTCGAATTCCTCTTCTTCCTCCGGCTCTTCCAGAAAATCCATCAGCGGAACGCCGTTCTCGTCGTAGTCCACATCCTCCATCGCTTCGGCGGCAAGCCGTGCCTTTTTGCGGCGGGCAAGCGCCGTGAGGATGACAAGAAGCAGAATACACAGCGCCAGAAGCCCCAGGCCGGAGATGACAAGCAGCCTTCCGAGGTCTTGCGTAATCGGTTCGGGTGGGATATCCCGCACATAGAACGGGATGTTCTGCACCGTTACATTTTCCCTCGGTATACCGGACGCGTTGGACGCGAGCGCGATAATCGAATCGCGCTCGCCCTCGCGCAGGGCGGTTGCGTTAATCAGAATCGAGGCGGACGCCCGTTCAATGACAAACCCGTCTTTTGTAATCTGTTCCCGCAGGCTGCCGACAAGGTAATCGTATACGTCGTGGCTGCTGTAATAATCGGCGCCTTCGGCATCGGCCTCCTGCGCGGCGTATTGCGGCGTGCCGACGTTATCCTGCGCGCCGGGAACCCCGCCCGCCGCCGGGAACCTGTCGCCTGCTCTCTGCCTGTCGAATTCGGCGTAATCAAGCGGGTTGTTCGCGGGGTTCTCGGGGTCGATCGGCAGGTATGTCTGGGACTCCCTGACGCTGGAGTCCGTGTTCAGCGTGGCGATAACCCTGACCGCCACGTTGTCGGCGCCATATGCCGGCTGGACTACCCCGACAATCTGTTCCTGCAGGGAATTGCTAACCTGCTGTGTCAACGCAAGCTTTTTGCTATGTAAATCCTCTTCCGACGCAAGCACCAGCTTTAAGTCGCCGCTTTCGCTGTCCACAATGGAAATATAATCCTCGGTAAGCCCCTGGACGGAATCCCTGACCATATTGATGATGCCCTGTACCTGCTCCTGCGAAAGGCCGCGGCCCGGCCTTCTTGTTACGGTGATGGAGGCCGACACGGGCATAGTGTCGTTTTGCAGCGCGAACATGGTGCGCTCCGGCATACTGATGGTAACGATTGCCTTCGTCACTTCCGGGAACAATTCAATCGTCGCCTGCAGCCGGTTTTGAAGCCCCTGTATTTCGCGCCTGTTTTTATCCTGCTGCGTCGCGGTAAGCCCGCCGCTGTTTTGTATGTCATAGCTGAAGCCCGTGTTTTCAAAGCCGAGAACGGCAAGCTGGAGCCTCGCCCTGCCCTCGTCCGCCTGTTCAACAAGCACACGGCCGCCCTCCACCCTGTAAGGGATTCCGGCGTCGTTTAAGACCGCTATAATATGCGTATTCTCCGTGCTGTTCAGGTCGTGGAACAGCGTCACATATTCTTTTTGATTTAAAAGTATCGTCAAAACGAGAGCCAAAACAAGCACGGCGGCAGTGGCGCTTAAAAAGATAACCCGCGCCCGCCGCGATGCATTATTCCACGTTCCCCTCGCTCTGTCGAGGAGGGCTAAAATTCTCTCTCTCATAATCCCATTCATACCATTGCCGGACCGGCTCATAAAACCGGAAAAGCAACGCCTTCTTTTAAGAATACTGTTTGCAGGGCCTGTTGGCACTACCTGAAATGCCTGATACCAAGCGGATCTTGTGCAAAATAATGCAAATTTTCGCAGTAATGCTTTATATATTACAAAAAAATTAATAAGGCTTGGCGCAAAATGCGCCGGTTAGACGGGCGTTGAGCGGTAGCGTCAACAGGCCCCGGCTAACGATTTTCCTGCCGGTATTAGACGTTGATGCGCATGATTTCCTGGTAGCTCTCAATGATTCTGTTGCGCATCTGCACAAGCAGTTGGAGCGCGACCTCCGCTTTCTGGCTGTTTACCTGCATCGCGCCGATGTCGTCAAGGTTTCCGAGCGCGAGGTCGAAGGCGTCCCTGTCCTTGATTTCGTTTAAGTTTTCAAGGTTTGAAACCGCGTCCTCGAACATGGATTGAAACGTCTTGGGGTCCTGCGCTTTTTCCACGGCAGGGAAAGCCGACTGGAAAGGGGTAATCGCGGAACCGCTGTTAATTGGTATTATGTTCATGATAAAATCCCCCTGCTATATATAGTATGTGACATACAACTTATTGTCTTCCGATTTCGAGCGCCTGCCTTGCCATGCCCTTGATGGCTTCAAACGCGGCAATGTTCGCGCTGTAGCTTCTTGTTGCCGCCATCGCGTCAATCATTTCAACGGTGGTGTCGACGTTCGGCATCATGACGTACCCTTCCTCGTTCGCATCGGGATGGTTCGGGTCGTAAACCGGCACAAGCGGGGTTTCCCTGTCCTCAAACACCTGCGTGAGCATGACGCCGCCCTTCGGGCCGCCGTCTTCCATAATCCGGGCACGCTGCATATGCCTGTAAAACTCGCCCTGGTCTTGGTTTGCGCGAAGCGCCGAAAGGTTCGTATAGCGCCCGTAGCGCCCCTGATCCTTCTCCACTTCGCGCCGGACGCCGTCAAAGTAGCTTTGCGGCCTGATTTCATTGAAAACGCTGAGCTTCCGGTGGTACGGGCCGCCGTCCGCCGTTCTCGTGGTGTCGCGGTTCGCGATATTCTCGGCTATCACGTCAAGCCTGCGCTTTTGCGCCGTCATACCGGAACCCGCGATGTCAAGCGAGCTTAAAAATGCCATTTGCCGTTACCCCCCGTCTGTTATCGTCCGCCGCTTATCGCGTACTTCAAGTTGGAATAGTGGCCGTTCACCTTGTCTCTTAACGCCTGGTACTGCATCTGCACACGGGCAAGCTCGATGTGCTCGTTATCAAGGTTTACGTTGTTGCCGTCGGCTCTCACCGAAAGCGCGCGGTCGTCGTATATCATGGACGGCGCACGGCTTATCATCGCGGCTTTTTGCGACCGGTTCATGGTTCTTGAGTTTTTCGCGGTGCGAAGCTCGTTTTGAAGTATGTTTTCAAATTCAAGCCTTTTGCCCTTGTATCCGGGAGTATCCTCGTTCGCAATGTTGTGGGAAATGAGCTGGGCCCTTTGCCACAACGCACTTAGCGAGCGCTCCATTGTAGCTGATTTGACGCTGTCGAAAATCATATGTACAGCCTCCCTCTTTAAAAAACTGACTTCTGACCGATAGATATAGTAGGTTTTTACTTTGCAGTACGCACTATGTAGTTTCTATTTCGTATTATAAATTACGCGCTTTTACTTGTCAACTCTCGGCCCAGTTAAAACCGCATTTAAACGACATTTTTCGTCATTTTTTGTTCACAAAAATAATCCGAAAACCATTATGTTGCATAAAATTAATTTGAATCATTGTGCATATTGTATGCTCTAAATTCTATTTTCAAAAATTACAAACATATTCTACTAAAACCAACCGTTGAAATTAGGATATTTTTGTGCAAAAGGTAAGAATTTTATATAGAAATTAAATTTTTTCCGCCTTTTCTGTTTTATTTTAAGATAACGCTTTGTTTTGTACGAAAAATCTGATAAAATAAGAAAAAATATTTTTTTTATAAAAGCTAAAGTTTTTAATGTATGTGCCGAAAACAGTTATAGGAAAAATTTTTAGACCATTTTATAACCGCGCTTTTACGCGCTCTTTATCAGGAAGGTGAATACCGTGAAAATCGATGTATCAAGTGGTTATAACGTTTATAGAGGACAAAAAGCGGGCGAACCCGCAAAAACGAGGGAATCTGCCGCCGGTACAGCGGGTAAAGCCGCCGCCACCGACACCGCGGAGTTTTCGCACGGCAATACTCCTATCGCCGACAAGGCTTTTGTCTCGCTTAAATCGGCAATACAGCGCGACATCAATACCCCCGCTTCGCCCGAGCGCTTAGCGCAGCTTCGCTCTGAAATCAAAAACGGCACTTACCGCGTTCCCGTGGAAGCGCTGGTGGATGCCATTCTGGGAGAATAATAAAGATGTTAAATAATACTATGGATTCAGCCGCTTCCGCCGGGTCTTATTATGACAAGTTTTACGTATATTTAGGCGAGTTTTTCCAAGGCTATACAAAGCTGTCCGAACTGCTTTCAAGAAAGCTTGCCGCAATCTCAAAGTTCGACGTCGCGGCCCTTGACGGCATCATCAAGGAGGAGCAGGTTTTCGTCCTGCTGTCAAGGGGGTTTGACTCCAATGTGCAGAATTACCGTGAAAAGCTGTCGCTTAAAGGTATCAGCCTGAGCGAAGTGATAAGCGAAATGCCCTTAGAGCAGCAGGGACGTTTTCAGTCTCTGCTTAACGCGCTTAAGGCCCAGCTTGACGAGGTTAAATATTTAAACGAAAAATGCCAGTCGCTCATTGAGGAGCGTATCTATTCGATTGAGCGGTCCATCAGCCGGCTTGACAAATCAAAGACCACGACATACTCGAAGCCCGGCACCGCTGCGAAACCGGTTTCCGGCGGCGAAGGCCACGTTTTAAAGAAATCCGTCTGAAAGGGCGTGTAAGGGAGGCACATACATGATCAGGCCAACATTTTTATCGTTTGAAACCGCAAAAAGAGCCATCACTATCGGCCAGTTAGGGCTTGATACCGTCGGCCATAATATCGCCAATGCCCAAACCCCCGGCTATACCCGCCAGAGGGTTGACCAGATATCCCTTAATTCAGCCGGTTACCAAACGAAATACAACAACTTCGGCGTTCAGTTCCCCGGGCAGGGCGCCGACATAAGGGCTATCACGCAAATCCGCGACCCGTACCTTGACAACCGTTACCGCCTTGAGGCCACGTCCTTCGGCGAGCTTGGCATAAAGCAAAGCGGCTTGGTTGATATCAACAATATCCTGGATGAAATACAGACAAACGGCCTGCACGCGAAGATGGGCGACCTTTACACCGCCATCGACAAGCTGCTTGCACAGGCCGACAGCAAAGAGCTCGCGATGGTCGTAAGGAACACCGCGCACGAGCTTATGCAAATCCTCAACCAGAACGCGAAGGATTTTGCCGTCGCAAGGGAGCAGCAGACCAAAGACCTCAAAACGACGGTTGACGCCGAGGTCAACGACCTGCTTGCGAAAATCGCCGATTTAAACGTAAGGATTAAGCAGGACCACTTTTACGGCAACCCCTCCAACGAGCTGGTCGACCAGCGCAACGTACTCATCGACAAGCTCTCGGAATATCTTGATATACAGGTTGTAAGGACGCCTGTGCAGATTGCCGGCGACCTTACCATCGAAAAATTAAGCATTGAGCTCAGGGATTCCGGCAAGCCCCCTCAGGTGCTTGTCGATTCCGGCTCTTTTAACAAGCTGGAAGTCAGGGAGGACGCGAACGGTTTTGTCAGCATCCATCTCATAGACGGTATTTCCGGCTTCCCGGTTAACGCCAGGGGAATAAACCTCAGCACCGCCACAGAGGCGCAGCGCGACGACATGGGCAACATCACGGGCAATCTCTACAGAGGTGGAATCAAAGGTTTTCTTGACATTATAAACGGCGTCGGGCCAAATTCAAACGCCGCCGGCAACAACACGTTCAAGGGCATCCCGTATTATCAGGCAAGCCTTGACGAATATGCCGCCAAGCTTGCCGAGGCTTTTAATAGGGTAAACAATGTCACGGAGCAGGAATCTGCCGCCAGCGGCGGATTGCACTCGCCGACCACGGACAAAAATCTGTTCGTGCCGAATTCGCTCACAATCTTGGGCCAGCCGGAGCCTCCGTGGATTGAAAGCATTACCCCCGGATTCCTTGAATTTTCGGGCAGAAACTACGGCATGGCTTTCACGACGATTCCGGCGGTGGCGCCCGGCACCTCAGGGCCTGACGACCCCGGCTCACCTGCTATGGTTCAGGCCGTAATAGACGGCAAGACATACACCGCGGAATTTATCGAAGGCCAAAAGCTGGAATTTAGGGAGGTTCTGGAAAACGGAGAATTCGGCGCCGTGGCTTTCAGCGTTATGCCCGTTAAGCAAGCCGACGGCAGCCCGCTGCCGTTCGCCTCTATTCCAAGCGGCACCTCGGCAATCATTGATGCCAGGATTACGGCCTCGAACATCACCATATCGCAAAGCTGGTTCAGCGACCCGCTTTATATGCTCGCATCCAAATTACCGGCCTCTACGAAGTCCGACCCCAAGCTTGACATCGCGGGCAACCCGCCTGCGTGGGTAAGGAGCATCACCTTTACGCCGAATAAGGACGACCCGGATGCTTTGCAGCAAATCCCCGACGGCAGGTATCTGTTCAGGGAGATTCCCCTAGCCGGCAACCCGAATCCGGGCGCGACCGGCCCCGCTGTCGCGGTAGACATTTACGATCCTGCGACGGATACCACAAAAACATATATCGCCGTCTCGCCCCCCGAATATCCGTGGCCCAGAAACACCGGCGTTAACTTCTATGAGGCATCCGCCTTCCCCCTGCCCACCGCCCCCGACCCTGTGCCGCCCCCCGTGTTTACCATCACGACGAGCGCGAACGCAAACACAGTCGCGCCGGGCGCCGCCTCCGGCTCAAGCCCGACGCTTATCCGGCTTGATACGGACGCCACAAAAAATATCCTGTCGCTTAAAAACGTGACGGCGGCGGCGAGCGACAACATCTTCAAATTCAAAGAGCTGTTCACCGAAACAAGCACGTTTAGCAACGCGGGGTATTCCGGCACCTTTGAAGGGTTTCTGATTAACATGCAAAGCGAGGCGTCGCTCGACCACAAGCTCAACACAAGCAAGCTTGACGCATCCTTTATCGTCATCAGCAGCCTTGCCGACAGGCGTGACGCCGTATCGGCGGTTTCGATAGACGAAGAAGGCATCAGCATGATGCAATACCAGAATTTCTACAACGCGGCGGCGCGTTACATGACGACGCTGGACGAAGCCCTTGACAGAATCATAAACGGCATGGGCATAGTCGGCAGATAGGAGGAACCGTAAATGCGTATTACGAATACCACGATAGCAAGAAACTATACGTCAAATCTAAACCGGAACTTAAGCCTGTTAAACGACGGCAACTACAGGGTCGCGAGCGGGCGCAAGTTCAACAGGATGTCAGAAAACACGGCGGACGGCGTCAGGGCCATGACGGTTCGGCGCAGCCTCGCGCGGCTTGAAGGCTACCTTGACAACGCGGTCACCGCGAAAAATACATTTGCCGGCGCTGAAAAGAACCTGCTGAAGATTTCAGACCTCACCAAGGACATTTCCGATAAATTCATCGTTGCGATTAACGGTACCTCAGGAAAGGTCGAGCGTGAAATCATAGCCAAGGAGCTTGAAGAGCTGCGCAATCAAATCCTGGCCAGCGCGAACGGCCAGCATTCCGAACGGTACCTGTTTGGCGGCACGAATACAAGGACGCAGCCGTTTACAACGCAAACGATTGAGGGCGAGCCGAACCCCGTGCTGTTTTATAACGGCGTAAGGGTAGACACCATCGTGAAAGGCGACCCGCAGTTCGATTACCTTTTCAACGATGCAGCATATATCGACCTCGGCCTTGGGTTTCAGATGCAGCCCGCGCCCGACAGTCAGAACGTAACACCCAGCTCCGCGTTTAAAAGCACGCTGGTCGGTCTTGATTTCTTAGGCTGGGGCGAAGACAACATCTACAACGTCATCAACGAGATGATTACGTTTTTGAGAGACGGCGGTTCCGATTCCGAAAAAGGCGGCGCGCTCCTTGACAAGTTCAGGGCCGCAGCCGACATGGTAGGCGTGGAGCTTACAAAGCTAGGCTCCGACACGGCGTACCTTGACTTTACGATTTCCCGGCTTGAAGCGCAAAACGACACGCTGATCGAGCAGCAGTCGCACCTTGAATTTATAGACCCATACGAAGCGATTATGGATTTCAAAATGCAGGAATACGTTTATAACGCGGCCCTGCAAATGGGCTCCCGGTTGTTGCAGCCCTCCATATTCAATTTTATCCGTTAAAAAAATTTTTATCTTATTCTAGGTGGTGAGCACATATGCAACCGTTATTGAAAATCAGTTCTATCCCCATTAAAATTGAATCGCAGACAAAACGCGCGGCATTACAGCAAAACAGCGAGCCGCCGGCCGTAAACGTTACGCGCAGCCGGGGCGCCGCGAATATCCAGACGACGCCCGCGCGCGTGAATATCGACACGACGGAGGCCAGGGCAAACTCAGGGCTTAAGAGCGCCATGCGTTCGACCGGAGAATTCGCGCAGGCCGGCAGGGCCTCCGCCGCGGAGGCCGCACGCACCTACGCGGAAAACGGAAACGCCATGGTCGATTCAGCCGGAAGCGGTCAGCCGATTATTGATGCGGCGGCGGCAAAGGCCGCTCCCGTGCAGCCTGGTAATCCCCACGGGCCGGTGCAGGCTCCGCAGATTGAAACGCAGCCGGCTTCTATCTCGTTTGATTTCCAGATGGATTCGCTTACGTTCGACTGGCATGTCAATTCAAGGCCGGAGCTTGAATATGTTCCGGGCAGCATTGAGTATTCCGTCGCGCAGTATCCCGAGGTTGTCATCGAATATCTCGGCTCGCCTGTCTATGTCCCGAGAAGCGCCGACCCGAACTATGTGCCGCCCCCTGACAGCAAGTGAAAATATACCAAAATTTCAATGACGTTTACGGAGGATGCACATGTTAGTGAACAGCGCCGTTTTTGGCCAACTGGATGTCGATAACGAGCATATATTCAACATGCCTCGGGGCCTGTACGGTTTTGAGGAGATTGATAGCTACGCGCTTATAACAAAACGGGAGGATGACGTCACGCTGATGTGGTATCAGGCCATAGACCAGACCATTCCCTGTTTTGTTGTGTTTAACCCCTTTGAGATTATCGAGGGCTACGAGCCTGAAATGGAGCCCGAGGATTTAAAGGCGTTCGGCGGCAAAACGGACGGGCTTGTCTTTTTGGTAATTGCCGCCGTGCCGCAGGACGTCTCAAAGACGACGGTAAACTTGAAAAGCCCGATTGTAATTGACCTGAAAAACCGCGTGGCCCGGCAGGTAATCCTTGCGAACAAGGATTACCCGATACGCTTCTTTTTAAACGGCGACGTGAAAGAATAGAGCTTAACGGACAGACTCCAGGACGCCCGGAATGTTGGGAGGTAACTATGCTCGTTATCAGCAGAAGAATCGGGGAATCCTTTGTCATAGGCGACAATATCATCGCCACGGTCGTGGACATTACGGGCGAAAAGGTAGTCCTCGGCGTGGACGCCCCGAAAGAAGTACCGATAGAGCGGCTTGAAGCGGCGGAAAAATCCGCCGGAAACAGGCGCGCGCACGGGCGCAGAAAACCGCCTAAATAACGGTGAAAACCGTGTAAGAATTGAACGAGCCTTGCGGCAAAGTCCGCAAGGCTCGTTTTTTATCATGCGCTTTTTAAATTCTTGAAATCATACCTGATGACCGTTTTGCCCCCGTATTTTCTTTTCATGCTTATCAAAAACTCCCGAAGGGCGCAATATTTGTCTACAAACGTCACAACATAGCTTTCCCTGTATCTGGGCGGGCGCAGGGTAATGAGCCACATATGCTTTTCGATGATATCTTCCTCAATTTTGTTAAGCTCGCAGATTCCACGGGCTGTTTCAAGCGCGATTGCCGGGTGCCGCCTCAAATGGCGCTTTACTTTGTAAGTATCGTCGTGGCAGTCATACAGGAACATGTCATGCAGCAGTCCCGCGCGCGCCGCCGACTTTGAATCCCACCCGAACAGCTTCGAGAGGAAAAAGCTATAATACGCAACGTCAACGGAGTGCCTTAACCGTGAAAAGCAATAATGCTGTGTAAATTCGTCAAGCTGCTGAACCTTTTCGCTTTTTAAGAGCGAATCGATATGCCCGTAAAACTCTTGGAGCGCGCCTTGCTTATACTCGCGCAGTTTATGGGAAAACACCATTGGATTTCAGGTCTCCTTACATACTATACATAGGTATTACGCAAGTCTAAGTATATCATAATGTGAAACCATGTACAGCACAAACTTTTTCATTTTTTTCTTGAAAAATTTAGTAAAATATACTATTTGTTATTATTTGATAAATTTCAACAAAATATCCTTTAAAGCGGCGGGATTTCCCTGCCCTTTCGATTGCTTCATACATTGCCCCACAAGAAACCCGAGCACGTTCGTTTTGCCCGCCCTGTATTGCTCGACCGGCCCTGCATTCGCTTCAATCACTGATTTTGCGATGGCTTCGAGCGCGCTTGTATCGCTGATTTGTGACAAGCCTTTTTCCTTTACAATATCGGCAGGAGATTTTTCCTCAAACAGGATAATCTCAATGATGGTTTTTCCGGTGGTGCCTGAAATCGCGCCGGATTCAATCATTTCAATCATTTCGCACAGCGCGCCGCTTGTGAGCTTTGTGTCTAAAAGCGTGATGTTTTCGGCATTTATAATCCTTGAAATATCGCCAAGTATCCAATTGGAAAGGTTTTGTGCTTTACATGATTTTTTGGCGGCGCATTCCTCGAAAAACGCGCATTTTTCAGAGTTTTCCGTGAAAAGCTGCGCATCGAAAAACTTTAATCCATAATCCTTCATCAGTCTTAAAATGCGGGCGTTCGGCAGCTCCGGCAAGCTTTCCTTCAGCGCTTCGACATGCGATTTTTCAAGCGACAGCGTGAGTAAATCCGGCTCAGGAAAATAGCGGTAGTCGTTTGCGTCCTCTTTTGAACGCATCAGAAAGTTTTTGCCCTCCATATCGTCCCAGCGCCGCGTTTCCTGAAAAACCTCCCCGCCGCTTTCCAACAATTCAATCTGGCGGCTTGCCTCATACTCAATCGCGCGAACGGCGCCGTTAAACGTATTGACATTCTTCATTTCAACGCGCGTGCCGAACGTGCCGGAGCCTTTCGGCATAACCGAAACATTGACGTCGCACCGGATGGAGCCTTCCTGCATTTTGCCGTCCGACACACCGATTGCGACGAGGATAGACCGCAGAGTCTCAAGGTATAGCTTTGCATCCGTGCCGCTGCGCAAATCCGGCTCCGAAACAATTTCAATCAGCGGCACCCCGCTGCGGTTAAAGTCGATTAGCGTGCCGTCAAAGCTCTCCTCGTGTATGAGCTTGGCGGTGTCCTCCTCAATGTGGACCCTTGCCACCCTTACGCGTTTCGTTTCGCTGGATTCTTCCAGCAAATCAATATAACCGTTATAGCAGATAGGCACGTCAAACTGCGTTGTCTGGTAGCCTTTTGCCAAATCGGGGTAGAAATAATTTTTTCTGTCATATTTTGAATTCAGGTTGATGCCGCAGTTTAAGGCATGTCCTGTCTTTACGGCAAAGTTTACGACTTCCTCGTTGAGGGTCGGCAGCGTACCCGGCAGCCCAATGCAATTTGGACAGCAATTTGTATTGACTTCTCCGCCGAATTCATTTTTGCAGCCACAAAAGCCCTTCGTTTTTGTGCAAAGCTCGGCATGTACCTCAAGTCCGATTACAATATCGTACTTATTGTTATATGTGTTCATCCTGTCCTCCTCACTCATTTATCACAGGTAACGACTTAGGGCCGCCTGTAGCCGCCTCAAACCGGTATGCCATTTGCAGTATCTGTTCTTCCGCGAATTTTCCTCCCGTTATCTGGAGTCCCACCGGCAGCCCGTTTGACGCTGTACCGCACGGCAGCGAAATCGCAGGCAGCCCCGCAAGGCTTGCCGCAACCGTGCAAGCGTCCACCGTATATCCTTTCGCGGAGGCATCCATATGTTCGCCAGACTTAACGGCGGTAGTAGCCGTGGTCGGGGAAATGATACAGTCACAATCGCCGCCCAGGCACGCTTCAAATTCCGCGTGTACCCGCCTGCGCATCAGCGCCGCGCGCTTGTAATACACATCATAATTGCCGGCGCTTAAAAAATGGGCGCCGAGTATGAGTCTGCGCTTAACCTCGTCGCCGAAGCCTTCGCTGCGCGATTTTTCAATCAGCTCGTCTACATTTTCATATTCGCTTGCGCGGTGCCCGAAGCGGACGCCGTCAAACCGCGCAAGATTTGACGATGCCTCCGCCGCCGATATGATATAGTATGCCGGCAGCGCGTATCTTGTCGCCGGCAGTGAAATTTGTTTTACGACAGCGCCCTCGCGCTCCAAAACATGTACAGCATCCATGACGATTTTTGCGATCTCCGCGTCGATGCCTTCGCCGAAATATTCGGCGGGAATCCCGATAGTCATACCGTTTATCCCATTTCCAAGCGCAGACATAAAATCTGGATACCCACGCACTGCCGCTACCGCATCCATTTTATCCGGCCCGCATATTTCCGAAAAAAGCGCGGCCACATCGGCAACCGACCGCCCCATGGGGCAAATCTGGTCAAGTGACGAGCCGAAAGCCACCGCTCCGTATCGGGATACAGCGCCATATGTGGGTCTAAGACCCACAACACCGCAATAAGCCGCAGGCAGGCGGGCCGAACCGCCTGTATCCGTTCCCAGCGCAATGATTGCTTCGCCGGCGGCAAGCGCCGCGGCGGAACCTCCTGACGAGCCGCCCGGCGTATAATCAAGGTTTTGCGGGTTGCGCGTCTTTTTAAAATAAGATGTTTCGCACGATGAACCCATCGCAAATTCGTCAAGGTTTGTCTTTCCCGTTAGGACTGTTCCTTTTCCTGTAAGTATATCTATGACAGTCGCGGAAAAGGGCGGTATATAGCTTTCAAGCATCCTTGACGCACAGGTAAGCGGAATCCCCTTGACGCTGATATTATCCTTTACAGCAAGGGGGATACCGGCTAATGGCAATAAATCTCCGCCTTTTGAGCGCCTTTCGTCAACCTTTTCAGCTTGTGAGAGCGCAAGCTCCCGTGTCTGTGTGATATATGCTTGTATCTTGTCCTCAACGCTGTCAATACGCGAAAAAACATCATTTAAAAGTTCTACTGCGGATATTTGCTTTGCCGCCAGCATACCGGAAAGCTCTGTCGCGGTTTTTTGAAATAAGCTCATAAAATCCTCCTTAAACCGTTTTTGGCACCACAATGCACCCGGCCTGTTTTTGCGGGGCATTTTCAAGCAGCTCGTCACGCGGCAGCGATTCAGCTACAACATCGGGCCGCAACGGCATGACGTTCTCCGGATCAAGCAAAAATCCGTCATCGGGAAACTCCGGCAGGGCCTCAACTATGTCGAGAATTTCATTCATCTGCTCCTCAAAAGCCGCGATTTCGTTTTCATAAAGCCGTAACTTCGCAAGCTTCGCGATGTGTCTTACGTCTATTTTCACAAAGGCTCATCTCCCTTTAATAAATCTTTCAATTCCTGCTCCGATATGACGGCAATACCCAGTTGCTGCGCTTTTACAAGCTTGCTGCCGGCATCTTCTCCGGCGACGACATAATCCGTATTTTTTGAAACGCTGCCCGCCGCTTTGCCACCCGCATCTTCAATCAATTTTTTCGCTTCGTTACGTGATAAATTCGGCAGCGTACCGGTTAACACGAATGTCTTGCCGCTGAGGGTATTGCCGGCGGGCGCGGACAGGCATCGCATATTTACGCCGGCATCGCGCAAAAGTCCGATTAAATGGAGGTTCCCCGGTTGTTCAAAGAAATCCTTTGTATTTTGGGCTAAAACAGCGCCAAACCCCTCTATCAGCGCGATTTCCTCTTTGCTTGCAGCGATGAGCTTGTCCATTTCAAGGAAACACTGCGCCAGAAGCTGTGCCGCACGCTGGCCCACGCCGCGGATTCCAAGCGCGAAAATCAGGTTTGCAAGGTCTCGCTTTTTTGATTTTTCAATCGATGCGACAAGGTTTCCGGCGCTTTTTTCAGCCATGCGGTCAAGCGACAAAAGCTCCTCCGCCTCAATGCGATATAAATCCGCAGGCGATTTGATAATGGAATTTGCCGCCAAAAGCTCAACAATCGCAGGGCCCAACCCTTCTATATCCATCGCGTCGCGGCTCGCAAAGTGTATCAGATTGCGCAAAAGCTGCGCGGGACACTCCAGATTTGGACACCGAAGAACGGCCTCGCCGTCCCCCCGGACAGCCTTGGCACCGCATGACGGACACGTTTTCGGGATTTCGTACGGTGCGCTGCCGCCGTGGCTTTTCACGGCAACAACCTCGGGGATGATGTCGCCTGCCTTGCGCACAATGATTTCATCGCCGATTGCAATGCCCTTTTCTGTTATAAAATCCTGATTGTGGAGCACCGCGCGGGTAACGCTCGTGCCCGCGAGCGATACCTCCTCGAAAACTGCCGTCGGCGTAAGCGCGCCCGTCCTGCCGACATTGATTTCAATACTTAAAAGCGTGGTCGACTTCTCTTCCGGCGGGTATTTAAATGCCGCCGCCCATTTCGGGAATTTGCTGGTGCTGCCTAAAACCTCCCGGTCCGTAAAGCTATTTATCTTGACAACGGCGCCGTCTATATCATAGGGCATATTGCCGCGCTCCCCACCTATACGCTTTATCTCCGCGATAACCCCGTCAATATCATAAAACGCGCGGTAACCGGGGGATACCTTAAAGCCCAGCCGTTTCAGAAAATCAAGGCTCTGTACATGGTTATCTATCTGTATGTTTTGTATCTGTTGTATATTAAACACATATATATCCAGACCGCGTGTTGCGGTGATTTTCGGATTTTTTTGCCGTATAGAACCGGCCGCTGCGTTCCGTGAATTTTTAAACGGCTTTTCGCCGTTGTTTTCCTGCGCGGCCACGACGCGCTCAAAGCTTGTCCGCGGCATAAAGATTTCGCCGCGCACTTCTAAAAAGCTTGGCGCGTCACGAAGGGTAAGCGGTATTGAGCGCACGGTTTTAAGGTTTTCGCTGACGTCCTCGCCGGTAAGCCCGTCGCCGCGGGTTGAGCCGCGTATAAACCGCCCGTTTTCATACTCCAGCGAGACGGAAAGCCCGTCAATTTTAGGCTCCACGACATAGACGGGAGCTTCCACCTTTTCGCGTACACGGGCGTCAAATGCGCGTAATTCGTCCTCGCTGAACGTGTCCTGAAGCGAGCCCATCTGCACCTCATGGCGCACCTCGGCAAACGTGGCGCCTGCCTTGCCGCCGACCCTTACGGACGGTGAATTTTCATCGTAAAATTCCGGGTGTTCCGCCTCAAGCCCGGTAAGCTCGCGCAAAAGCTCGTCGTACCGCCAATCCTCTATATCGGGGTCATCGAGCACGTAATACCTGTGATTATGGCGCTCCAGCTCTATTCGCAGCTCCAATATCCTCTTTCGCGCGGAGGTTTTATCCATATGGCCATTCCTTTCACTGTTCTAATGCCCCAAAATAGCCATGAAAAGGAATGGCCATATTGCGCATGGGCGGCGGTTTCGCGCAAGCGGGAGCCGCTCGCGCTTTAGTTTGAATTTATTCAAACTTCCACCGCGTAAATGATTGATTTCTTTAAGAGTATACCACAATCCTTTGCAAATTCACAGCTATTTTTCTATCGGGGAAAAGGTCGCGACGCCCGTCTCAATCGATGCGTACCCTTGCGGGATATTGCCGACAATCACGGTTTCGGCAATGGTAAAATTTGTGGACGTCTCGGTTTTCACGTTGTATCCCGGCATTACGGCGATAATCTGCACGCTTATCTTGAGCATAATCTGGTGCAGCGTCTGATTGATTCCTGCCGCCGACAGCCGGTTTTGAATCTCCGACTGGACATATCCCGTCGGAATAATTTTAATTGTAATGACCGGGCCGCGCCCCGATGTGAACTGATTTCCAACCATTGTGCCGACCGGCAATTGTATTTCGCGGTCTTTTTCATTTTCAAGCCGGTCCACAACGGCGAGGCTAAGCTGCGTTTTCAGCCTGTTAATCTGCGCCATATCGGCTTCAATGGACGTCACGTCGCCGTCTGTGCCGCGTGTTATGGCTATCAGATTGCTGTAGCTTACCCCGCTTGCGTCGAGCTGCCATTCCATCGCTTCGTTTATAAGCCTTGTCGCGAACACCTTTGCCTGGTATTCAATCACGCCTTTTATCACCGGGCGCGTAATAACGTCGAGCCAAATAAAAAGCGCCAAAAGTCCGGCGGCTATCATAAAAGCCGTCATCCCACCTCTTTTTCTCTTCCTTCTGTTTATTTTCACAGCTTCCACCCCGCCTTGGAGTGCGTTGACAAACCAATCCGCATTTTTTATTTCGCCAAATTTTGCAGCTTTTGTGCTTGTCGTCCGCACCGGGCGAAGGCCTGCTTTCGTCCTCCGTACACAAAACCCATCAAAATTTTAAACAAAATACAAAATGGGAACAATTTGCCAACACGCTCTAAGATTTTCACCTTTTATTCCACTATATTCCATTTCATTCGAAATAGTGTTGGTTTTGCGGCAAAAATTCGAAAAATTAAGATTTTGTATCTCTTAGCCATGAACGCGCGGAAGCCAAATCACATAAGTTATAAATACATATGCTTTTGTGTTATTACCCTATGGATTGGAGCTGGATAAATTGCGTAATAACTATACTTACCGCTTTGCAAACCGCAGGCCCCAAAACCGCCATCGCCGCGGCCGCCCCGGACACAGTCATCGCCCCGGGCCGTTCCTGCCTTTTTATCCCCCGTGTTGCGGTCCTCCTCTTCCGCTGTGGTTCTGGATGCTTGCCCGCTAACACATGAAAGCCCGCATAAAGCGGGCTTTTGTTATATCGATTTTTGTGCTATATTATATAATATTATAATTTACGGGGGGATTTTCATGCTGCTGATTATCATCATAGCCGCCATCGCTGTGGCAATTCTTATTTATTTTGCGTTTTTTTCGGGCAAAACCGCGCCTTATACGGAGCTTCTTGAGGATATTGGTAATCCCTCGATTGTTGAAGCCACAGTTGAGGACATGAGCACAAGAGCGATTGTAACAGAAAAAGGCCCGGGTATGCTTTATCGCATCACTTTTAAATGCGACGACGGTAAAACGCATGAATTTGATGTAGAAGAAGACACCTATGCTACACTTAGCATAGGCGACAAAAATACGCTTGTCTATATGAACCGGCGATTTTTCGGGTTCGGCGATCATGGCGGGCTTGACACAGACCTTGAGTGCGCTGTAAACAATGATGGCTTTACACATGATGATTTTGACGAAAGCATTGATATTGAGCAATACCCGGAGATGGAAAGCCGGGCCGCATTTTCAGAAGATGACCGGCGGGATTTTGCACGGTTCAACGCGGCGGAAAAGCTGACCGCAACAACAGAGTCCTTTGAGGAAATAACCGCGTCGTTGGAGGATTATCCCCCGGCAGCCCTGCTTGAAAAAATAACGATGTACCCGTTTTTGAAGTCGGACCCCAAAATCATGAGCCTGTTTTCACGCGCGTACAACGAGGCTTTGAATGATATGCACGGCTTTGACGGCGACTCCAGAAAGGGCGTCTCGGCTGATTCCGTTTATATAAACAAAAACGAGTTCCGCGTGCTTATCAAGCTTCAGGAAGCGCCAAAACCGTTGGACAGCACAATCTACATGGAATTCAGCGCAAACGAGTAAAGTCATTTGCCTTAACAGGATCTCCCTGCTTTTAAAGCAAGAAGATTACTGTTTGTATATTATTACTTATTGTAGAATATGCGCAATCAATCCAATCATCCCCGTCCCGAGCAGAAGATAAACCGGGTTTACCTTCCATTTTGCGAGTATCAGAAAACCGGCCGCAAACAGGATGATGGAAAACAAGTCAAGATTTTGGAGCCCATATGGCGGGGCTGTGCCGTGCCAAAAAGCCTGAAGCGCCATGTCAAGCCCCGCCGCCGCGATTAATCCCACAATTGCAGGCCGCAGCCATTGTAGTACTTTTTGTATAATTTCTAATTTATTGTACTTATTGTATATGTATGCCAAGCCTAAAACAATGATAAAAGATGGCGCGACACAACCAAGCGTTGCGATAACCGCGCCTGAAAGCCCGGCTACGTGCGTGCCCACAAATGTCGCGGCATTGATTCCGATAGGCCCCGGCGTCATTTGCGAAATCGTGATAACATCGGTAAATTCCGCTAATGTAAGCCATCCGTGGATATCTACGATTCTTGTTTTAATCAGCGGAAGCGCCGCGTATCCGCCGCCAAATGAGAATAATCCTATCTGAAAAAACGACCAGAACAGTTCAAGATATATCAATATGGCCATTCCTTTCGCTGTGCTCAAGCCACAAAACAGCCATGAAAAAAATGGCCATATTGCGCATAAGCGACGGTTCGCGCAAGCGGGAGCCGTTCGCGCTTTTAAATATAAAGTTTGAATTGATTCAAATTTTACGGCCCCGGGCAATTTTGGCGCGTATCAGCGCGTTCGCGGCCCCAAGCACGCCGCACGCCAAAATAACCGCCACAACATTGATATTTAAAACATACGATAGAATAAAGCAAATTACGATGATTGCAAGGGCATGAAGGTTCCTTCCCTTTACAGTCGTTTTGCCCATTTTAACGACCGCGTCAATGATAATCGCTGCTATGCCCGCCTGCATTGCGGTCATAGCGGCGGAAATCGCCGCGTTGTCGCGGAAGACCGCGTAAAACGTAGCGATTATTGTAATGACGATGAGCGGGGGAAGCACCGTTGCTGCGGTGGCTATAACGGCCCCCGCAATACCTGCTATGCGGTATCCCGCCAGAATCCCCGTATTTACGGCGATGATTCCCGGCGCCGACTGCGCGATTGCAATGATATCGAGCATTTCCTCCTCGCCAATCCAGCGGTTATCTTCTACAAACCGTTTGCGCATAAGCGGCACGATTACATATCCGCCGCCGAACGTAAATGTGCTGATTGAAAAAGTAACCCGGAATAACTTAAGAAGGATTTTCGAGTCTTTTATCATAGCGCCCCGCCTATTTCACAGCCGCCGCGACAGCGATGGAATACAGCTTGCTGACGAATGAATCGGAACGCGAGACAAGCGCGACCGGCGCCAAAGCTCCCATAATCACGCCGCCCATGACGCACCCGCCAATATGCGTCATGGCCTTGCCGGTGGAATTTCCGGCCTCTATGTTGTGGAACAGCAAAATATCGGCACAGCCCGCCGCCGGCGACGATACGCCCTTGCGCTTTGCGGCGTCGGGGGAAACGGCTAAATCAAACGCGAGCGGGCCGTCAACGACGCAATTTTGAATCTGCCCGCGCATATTCATCTCGCAAAGCGCTGCGGCGTCAAGCGTGGCCTGCATGTTGGGATTTACGGTTTCGACCCCCGCTATGGGCGCAACCTTCGGGTTTTCGATGCCAAGGCTGTTCGCAGCCGCGACGGCATTGCGGATAAGCTGTGCCTTTTTTTCCAAATCCGGATACATAACCATCGCGCCGTCCGTCAAAATCCATGTTTTGTTTTGCCCTGGGGAATACATGACCGCCACATGCGATAACGTCCCGCCCGCCCGCAGCCCGTTTTCACGGTTCAGCACAGCGCGCATCAAATCCGCCGTGTGCAGATGCCCTTTCATCAGGATATCGGCGCGCCCGCTTTTGACAAGCGAAACCGCAACCGCCGCAGACTGCGTATCGCTGTCGGTTTCTATGATTTCAAAAGGCGAAATATCGAGGTTTTGGCCCCTTGCGATTTCGTCGATTTTTTCAATGTCGCCACACAAAACCGGAAACGCGATTCCAAGCTTGTGCGCTTCCGCCACGGCTTTCAGCGTTTCCCCGCCGTGCGCCGCTGCAACCGCGACCCGCTTTGGCGGGCTTTTTTTAAGCTTTTCCGCTAATGCGGCCAATTCCATCTTAATTCATCCCCATCTGTTTTTTGTGTAATCATTGTATCCTATTTTTAAAAATATGTAAAGCATAAATGCTTGACATCTGTAAATGATTGATGTATAATGCTGGAAGTATGGCTGTACTTGGCGTGACGTCTGGAGGATTGAGGATGGCGAAAAATCTGGATATCTCCGTGCTTTTGGATTTTTACGGGGATATGCTTACCGAAAAACAGCGCGAGGTCGCGGAATTTTATTACAACGAGGATTTATCCCTTGCGGAAATCGCGGAGCACAGCGGCATTACGCGCCAGGGCGTCCGCGACAGCATCAAGCGCGCGGAGTTCCAGCTTCTTGAATATGAGGAAAAGCTGGGGCTTTACTCAAGGTTCGTGAAAATCCAGAGCGGGCTTGATAAAATCATCAAAACCGCGGATGAGCTTCATATTTACCTGAGCCAGAACAGCGAAGCCTCCGAAAAGATACAGGAAATTATCAGCATCGCCAACGACTTAAATGACAACGATTAGTAGAGGGGGCCTGCGGCTTGGCCTTTGAAGGGCTCAGCGATAAGCTGGAACTGGTTTTTAAAAAGCTTCGCACAAAGGGAAAGGTGCGGGAATCCGACGTAAAGGAATCCATGCGCGAAATCCGTCTCGCACTGCTGGAGGCCGATGTAAGCTATAAGGTTACAAAGGATTTTATCGCCTCCATAACCGAGCGTGCGCTGGGCGCGGAGGTTCTCGAAAGCCTTACGCCGGCGCAGCAGATTGTCAAAATCGTCAACGATGGCCTGACGTCCCTGATGGGCAGCGAAAACGCAAAGATTCATTTCAGCAGCAAGCCGCCGACCATCATCATGATGTGCGGGTTGCAGGGCTCCGGTAAAACCACGCACGCTGCAAAGCTCGCAAAGCATTTTAAAGCAGAAGGTAAGCGGCCCCTGCTTGTCGCCTGCGACATATACCGCCCCGCCGCTATTGACCAGCTTAAGGTAGTCGGTTTACAGGTAAACGCGCCCGTTTTTGAAATGGGTACCGAAAACCCCGTGGTAATCGCGAAGAAAGCGGCCCTTCACGCGCGGGATTACGGCAACGACGTCGTGATTTTAGACACCGCCGGGCGCTTGCACATAGACGAGGAGCTGATGGGCGAGCTGAAGGATATCAAATCCGAGGTGAAGCCCGATGAAATCCTGCTTGTTGTGGACGCCATGACGGGCCAGGACGCCGTAAACGCCGCGAAAAGCTTTGACGAAGCGCTCGGCATAGACGGCGTTATCATCACAAAGCTTGATGGTGACACGCGCGGAGGCGCCGCGCTTTCCGTAAAAGCGGTGACCGGCAAGCCGATTAAATTTGTCGGCGTCGGCGAAAAGCTCGATGCGCTTGAGCCGTTTTATCCCGACCGTATGGCATCGAGAATCCTCGGCATGGGCGACGTGCTGACGCTGATTGAAAAAGCCCAGACCAATTTCGACGAGCGCGAAGCCGAAATCATGGCTGAAAAGCTCAGGCGCAACTCCTTTGACTTAAATGACTTGCTCGACCAAATGCGCCAGATACGAAAAATGGGCAGCTTCACATCGCTGCTTGACATGCTCCCCGGCGGCGCGAAGGTCAGCGACGAGGAGGCCGAATACGGCGAAAAGCAATTGCGGGTGATGGAAAACATCATCGGCTCCATGACGAAGAAGGAGCGCGAAAAACCCGATATTATAAATCCCGGCCGCAAACGCCGCATCGCGGCGGGCAGCGGCACCAAGGTTGAGGACGTAAACCGCCTGCTCAAACAATTCAACCAAATGCAGAAAATGATGAAGATGTTTGGCGGAAAGGGCAAGAAAAATAAGCGGCGGCTGCCGCCCGGCATGCTCCGCGACTTGCAAAACATGGACATGAGCAATTTACCGTTCTAAAATACACAGGGAGGTGACTTAAAAATATGGCAGTTAAAATCAGGCTGCGCCGCATGGGCGCGAAAAAAGCCCCGTTCTACCGCATCGTCGTTGCAGATTCCCGTTACCCGCGCGACGGCAGGTTCATCGAAGAGGTCGGATACTACGACCCCACGAAAGACCCGTCCGTTGTAAAGGTGGACGGCGAAAAGGTGAAAAAATGGCTCGCGAACGGAGCCCAGCCAACCGATACGGTCAGGGCGATACTCAAGAAAAACGAAATTATCTAGGGCCTGTGGGTATTGAACGTAATCGTGTCAATAGGCCCCAATGAAGGGTACTTTTATGGAACAACTGATTATCTCTATAGTAAAAGGCCTTGTAGACGACAAGGAGAACGTCGGTGTTGTAAAAGACCCCCCGCTTGAGGACGGCACCGTGGTATACCATATCAAGGTGGCCCCCGAGGATATGGGCAGGGTTATCGGCAAGCAGGGGCGGATTGCAAAAGCGATACGCACCGTTGTCCGCGCCGCCGCGATAAAATCCGGCGAAAAGGTCGCCGTTGAAATCGACTAGGTTTTATTTAGAACATGGCGCCGCCGCATACGCGGCGGCGCTGATTTGTTGAGGAGCAGCGTGAAAAATCACGCTGCCCATTATGCGCCAACCGCTCCCCCTTCAGGGAACCGCTGCCCCCGCACAAAACGCCCATTCTTTTTCATGGCCGTTTTGTGTCTAAAGCTTTGTCAAAGGAGTGGGCGTTTTTATGTTAATACAATATCTTGAATGCGGTAAAATCGTATCTACCCACGGCGTGCGCGGCGAGCTGCGCGTTCAGCCGTGGTGCGATTCGCCTGAATTTTTATGCGGATTCCACACACTTTATTTGCAAAAGGGAGAAACCATGCTCGAAGTCGAACGGGCACGCCCCAATAAAAACATGGTTTTGCTTAAACTGAAAGGCTTTGACACGCTTGATGACGCAGTAACACTGCGCGGTAAAGTGCTATATATTAATAGAGACGACGCGCCCGATGACGGCGCGACGTTTATTCAGGACTTAATCGGGATTTCTGTAGTGGACGCCGACAGCGGGCGCTTATGGGGGACGCTGACCGATGTGCTGTTCACCGGCGCGAATGACGTTTACGTCCTCATGGACGAAGCCAAAAAGCAGCGGCTGATTCCCGCAATCCCGGATGTGATTGTCGAAACGGACATAACCGGCGGCATCATGCGCATCCGTCCCCTGAAAGGACTGTTCGAAGATGAGGATTGACATTCTGACGCTTTTCCCTGAAATGTTCGAGCCGGTGATTGCCACCAGCATCATCGGCCGCGCCAGAGCGGCCGGTAAAATCGATATCCGGTGCCACCATATCAGGGATTACACGCTTGATAAATTTTCCCGTACCGACGACGTGCCTTACGGCGGCGGCAAGGGGATGCTTATGCAGGCCGACCCCATCTACAACTGCTACAAGGCGGTGGAGCTCCAGCTTCAAAAAAAACCGCATACCATTTACATGTCGCCGAAAGGAAAACTGCTTACGCAGCAGCGAGCGGCGGAACTTTCAAGGCTTGAGAATGTCTGCATTGTTTGCGGGCATTACGAGGGCGTGGACGAACGCGTGATTGAGGAAATCATTGACGAGGAGCTTTCAATCGGAGATTATGTCTTAACCGGCGGCGAACTGCCCGCGCTTGTACTGGTCGATTGTATCAGCCGTCTTTGCGATGGCGTGCTCGCGGATGAAATCTGCTGGCGGGACGAAAGCCACAGCGACGGGCTACTTGAATACCCGCACTACACAAGGCCCAACCTCTGGCGCGGGCGAGAGGTTCCCGAGGTTTTGACAAGCGGGCACCATGCGAACATAAACAGGTGGCGGCGCGAAAAAAGCCTTTACAAGACCTGGCTCGTCCGGCCGGAGCTGCTGGCGGCCGCAAACCTTGACGAAGCCGACAGGGAATACCTGAAAGAATTGGAAAATAACGGTGAAATGTTAATACGTTAAAGTGAACATATAGTTTTAAACATTGTAGTTATTTTACACAAAGCTATTGGACTAAACCTGTCTATTGTTGTTGCAACAACAGAAATTGCAGGAAATAGCCGTGGTTTTCTGTTCACCGCGTTGACTGTACCCCATTATCCGTCTATAATCTATTTTAGAGAGAATTGCGAGTTACAAGAAACATCATCTGCAAATTGAGTAGGAGAGTTATAAATATGTTTGTAAAAGAAGTATCCGTACAGAATCAAGTTGGTTTACATGCCCGTCCCGCGACTTTCTTTATCCAGAAAGCCAATGAATATAAATCTTCCATCTGGGTTGAAAAGGAAGAGCGCAGGGTCAATGCCAAAAGCCTTCTGGGCGTTTTGTCCCTTGGTATCGTGGGCGGCACAAACATAAAAATCATTGCCGACGGTTCCGACGAGCAGCAGGCGGTCGAAGGACTTATCAAGCTTGTGGAATCCGGTTTCGCCGATTAAACGGCGCTTGTACATCAATCAAACAAAAAAACGCCGCCGCTTGTAACCGGCGGCGTTTTTTGCATTGCATATAGTTGGCTAGCTTGAAAAATGCACAAGGATTTGCGGGGATTCTTTTCGCTGAGCAAGGCCGGCGGCGAAGGCAAGCTCGCGCTTGTCGAGGAGGAGAACGCGGCTCAGTGAAAAAAAGACCGCATAGACCGTGTAGTTTTTAAGTTAGTCAACTATAAAGAGTAGAGATTGGATATGAATAACGACCGTTTGCCGTTTTTACGCGATAAAGCAAAACAGCTCCCGCTTTCGCCGGGGGTTTATATCATGCGCGGTAAAAACCGCGCAATCCTGTACATCGGCAAGGCGAAGGCGCTAAGAAACCGCGTTTCGAGCTATTTCAGAAACGTCGCCAAGCTGGAGGAAAAAACATACCGTCTGGTAAGTAATGTCATTGATTTCGATACCATCGTCACCGCCAGCGAGTTCGAGGCGCTTGTGCTTGAATGCAGCATGATAAAGCAGCACAAGCCGAAGTATAATATCCTGTTGAAGGACGACAAGGGCTACCGGTATATCCGCGTGAGCTTCGGCGAGCCCTACCCGCGCGTTACGCAGGTCAAGCAAAAGCCGCCCGGCGACAATGCGCGGTATCTGGGGCCGTACACCTCCGGTTTTGTCGTGAACGAAACCATCGACGAAGTAAACCGCGCGTTCATGCTGCCGACCTGCAACAGGAAATTCCCCGCGGAATTTAAAAAAGGCAGGCCGTGCCTGAACTTCCACATCAAGCAGTGCATGGGCGTTTGCACCGGTAAAATCAGGGGGGAGGAATACGCCGAAATCATTGCGCAGGCCGTGGAGTTCATCAGCGGCGGAAGCGACAGCACGATAGAGCTTTTGACAAAGCGCATGGAGGAACACGCCGAGCGCACGGAGTTTGAGAAGGCGGCGGCCTGCCGCGACCGCATCCGCGCGATAAAGCGCATCAAAGACCGGCAAAACGTCGTGTTCGCCAAAATCGCAAACCAGGACGTCGTGGCAATCGCGCAAAACGGCGCGGAAAGCTGTGCCGTCGTGTTAAAATTCCGCGGACAGCGGCTTGTCGATAAGCAGGATTTCCAGCTTGGGGAAATCTCCGGGCTTGATGCGGCGCGGCGCGAGTTCATCCTATCGTATTACAGCGGCGAAAATGAAACCCCAAAGCAAATCTCGCTTGACGGCGAGTGCGATGACGGGCCGCTTGTCGCGCGTTATCTAAGCGAAAAGGCGGGGCATAAGGTGACGATACACGTGCCACAGCGCGGCGAGCAGCTTAAGTTTGTGAACATGGCGCTTCAAAACGCGGCACAGAACCTCGCCCATAAAATAGAGCGCACCGGTCGCGAGCTTGTGGCGCTCGACGAGCTTGCGCGGCTTTTGGGGCTTCCCGCCACGCCGAATTATATCGAGGCGTACGATATTTCAAACTACGGCGGCCAGACGGTTGTGGGCGGTATGGTTGTGTTTGAAAACGGGCGTCCGCAAAAGTCCGCGTACCGCAAATTCAACATCAAGACCGTCACGGGAACCGACGACTACGCCTCCATGCGGGAGATTCTCTCCCGCCGTTTCGCGCGTTATGAAGAAGAAAAGGAAACCGGGGAAGGGTTCGGCAGACTTCCGGATTTGATCCTGCTCGACGGCGGCAAGGGCCATGTCTCTACCGTGAAGCCGCTGCTATCCGGGCTCGGCTTCGGCGATGTCCCCGTTTTCGGCATGGTAAAGGACGACAGGCACCGCACGCGCGCAATTGCCGAAACAGGCGGCGAAATCTCCATCCTGTCAACGCGCAGCGCGTTCACGCTTGTCAGCGCCATCCAGGACGAGACGCACCGTTTTTCCATCACCTTCATGAAGAAGAAACATACGAAATCATCCTTTGAGCTTGGGCTAAAGAGTGTAAAGGGCATCGGCGACACGCGCGCCAAAGCGCTGTTCAAGCATTTTAAGACAAAGAAGGCGATGGGGCTGGCGACGCCGGAGGAGCTTGCCGCGGCGCCGGGCATGAACGTCAAAGCCGCGAAGAGCCTTTTTGAATATCTTCACCCGGACAACACGGTTTCGCCGGAGGAAACAGAAAATTCATGATTCGTACCGATTTCTGACATGATTCTTGGTTGACAATCAGACGATTTTTCGGCATAATAATGAGTAGACTTGTTTTGGTAAGGTCTAATAGGAGATGTTTAAATGCGAGTGATTACCGGTTCGGCGAAGGGCCGCAAACTGACGGCCCCGCCGGGAATGAAAACCCGCCCCACCGGGGCGGTTGTAAAGGAATCGGTGTTTTCCGCGATACAATTCGAGGTGGAGGGCGCCGCCGTTTTAGATTTATTCGCAGGTTCCGGCCAGATGGGCATCGAGGCACTGTCGCGCGGGGCGCGCTCCTGCGTGTTTGTTGAAAACGCAAAGGCTGTGCTCTCCGTTGCCGAAGAGAACCTGAAAAGCACCGGCCTTTCCGGTAAATCCCGCCTTGTGGGGGGAGATGCCCTATCCTATGTGCAAAACGCGAAGGATTGTTTATATGACATCGCGTTCTTAGACCCGCCGTACCAAAGCCCCGGCCTGGAGAAGCTTTTGACCGCGCTTGGCGGGATTATGAGCGAATCCGGTATTATCATATGCGAAACCGACAGTGCGGAAGCCCTCCCCGAAAAAGCGGGGGGGCTTGTGAAATACAGGGAGTACCGCTACGGGAAAACAAAAATAACGATTTACAGAAATACGGAGGATTTTCAATGACCAAAGCGGTTTGTCCCGGCAGCTTCGATCCGGTTACGATGGGGCACCTTGACATCATCGCCAGAGCCAGCGGGCTGTTTGACGAGGTGATTGCGCTTGTAATCGTAAACCCCGCGAAAGAGCCGTCGTTTACCCCGCAGGAGCGCGTCAACATGCTTGAGAAATCCACGGCGCACCTTCAAAATGTGTCGGTTGACCACCACCACGGCCTGCTTGTGGATTATATCCGGGAAAAAGAGGCCATTGCCATCGTGAAGGGGCTTCGCGCCATGTCCGATTTCGAGTACGAGTTCCAGATGGCGCTTACAAACAAGAAGCTGCTGCCGCAGGCCGAGACCATCTTCCTGACGACGACAAGCGAGCATTTATACTTAAACTCAAGCCTTGTCAAACAGGTAGCGGGATTCGGCGGGGATATTTCAACTTTTGTGCCGCCGCCGGTATTGTCGGATATACAGCTTCGGCTTTGCGATAAATACATAAAACTTTAGGGGGTTTTAAGCTTGAACGTAGACGACGTCCTTGACGTGCTCGACGAGCTCCTTGACAACTCGTGGAGAATGCCGCTTTCCGGCGGGCGCTGTGTGGTGGACGCGGAAAAGGTGCGCGATTTGATTGATGAGATACGTGTCAACCTGCCTACTGAAATCCAGCAGGCGCACGCCATTGTTGTAGACCGGAAGGAAATATTATCCGTTGCGACGCGCGAGGCCGAAAGCATCATCCAAAAGGCCGAAGCCCGCGCAAAAGCGCTTGTGAACAAAGAGGATATCGTCAAGGAGGCGCAGCTTAAGGCGAAGGAAATCCTGTCGCAGGCGAACCTTAAATCGCGCGAAATCCGAAGCGGCGCGCACGAATTTTCAGACGGCATCCTCCGCGATGCGGAAGAAACGATTACAAAAGCCCTTTCCGAGCTGCGCGCGACACGGCACGCCCTGAGAAATAACGCAAAACAAAAATAACTTATGGAGGGTATCCGGTATGTCAAAAAACGGTGAGGTTTTTTTAAAACCCGCTATGTTCGGCGGATTTAAGCGGAAAGCCGTGCTTTCCTATATTTTCGAGCTGAATGAAACCACGCAGGACGCGCAGCAAAAGCTTACGGCGCAGGTCGAGGAGCTGACGAAGGCGCGTGATATTTTAAGCGAAAATGTAAAGGAGATGGGGCAGCGGCTCGCGGCCACGCAAAGCGAGCTTCAGGCCGCGCAAAGCCAATTGTCGCTACATAGCGAGGAATCCGGCTCGCAAGTCAAGCAGCTGAAGGATGAGATCGACCGCCTCAGTCAGATCATCGCACAGAAAAACGGGGATATTACACGCCATATATCCGTAAACGAAAATTTGGAAAAAGAAAACAAAGAGCTTGCGAAAAAAATGCAGGCGTTCAGCGAAAAACGCAGCCAGCTTGAGCAGGCGACGGCGCAGTTAAACGATATTATGGGCAGAGCCAAGGGTGACGCCGTGAAGATTATCGAGCAGGCAAAGGCAAGTGCCGCAAAGATTACGTCGGGCGCGAACATACAGGCGGACAATATCATCGAAAACGCAAAAGGAACCGCGAAGAAACAAATCGCCGATGCCCACCGCAAAATAGATGGCATTTACAGGCAATTCGACGGCTTTCATTCGGAGCTCGGCGATTTAAGGAAGACTGTCGCCGGCGCCGTTTCGGCGATAAACGAAAAAATGGACACCCTTCATCAGGCCACTTCAAGCTTAAGGTCAAAGACGCCCGAAAAGGCGTTTTCAGTGGAAGCCCCGGCGGAAACCCAGGTAGAAGCCCCGGTCGCCCCCGATAAAAAAGACGATGATGCCTTAACGCAAGCAGGAATCCAAAAAGACGATTCCGGGTTTTTTCGGCTCGCCGCCGAGGAGTAAATCACCCGGCGGTTCCGGTTCATCGACGAGAGCGCTAAAACCGCGCCCGCACTTCCCAACGATTGTCCGCGGTGTGGGAAGGCCCTCCTCCCGCTCCATCAGCATAAGCGAAATTTTAAGGGATTTGTTGAGTAGATGATATAGTCGAACCACCTCAAAATTGGCACAGGATTAGCGAGGATATTTTTTTGACTCACAAGGCGGAGGACGCAGGCGGGCCAGCGCCCGGCAATGTGAACTGTACATGAACGCCAGTTCATGTACAGTTCACACCATCGCGAAGCGATGCGACAACGCAGTGAGACGGAAAATAGACCGCTAAGACGTGGCAATTTTGAGGTGGTTCGACTATAAATGAACGGCGCGCGGTGATAACACCGCGCGCCGTAGTTTTTTGTGCATCCTAGTCCTTTTTAGCTTCAATGTATTTTACGATATCGCCGACAGTTTTCATGTTTTCGATTTCGTCGTCCGGGATTTCCATGTCGAACTCTTCTTCAAGGCTCATAACCATATCGACAACATCCAGCGAATCCGCCCCCAGGTTGTCGACGATAAGGCTGTCCATGCTGACGGACTCGTCCTCAACGTCAAGCTGGTCGACCAAAATGGCCTTGACCTTCTCAAATATCATTACGCAGGCACCTCCTCTTACTTGTTTTATACTAACCGCCGATAAAAATCATGCTAAATTTAAGAAAATTTTTACCAGTGATTAGCGCGAAGGGTATCGCGCGTTTTTTTCTATTCCGCGAACGTCCCTATCCTACGAAACTTAATATACCTTGTTTCCAGCAAATTATCAATAGGTTTTTGAGATAAATTTAAAATTTCCTGCTTTAAAAAGCTTGAAATTGCTTCCGCCGCAAGTCCCGGCCTTTTTTGCGCGCCGCCGACCGGCTCTGGGATGACCGCGTCACATACGCCGAATCCCTGTAAATCCTCGGCGGTTATCTTTATCATGTTGGCGGCTTCCTTTTCCCTTGATGCGTCCTTCCACAAAATACTCGCAAAACCCCTTGGCGAAATAACCGAATATGTCGCGTTTTGCAGCATGGCAAGCTTGTCGCATACCGCGAGCCCGAGCGCTCCGCCGCTGCCGCCTTCGCCGAGTATGATGGAGATGACCGGCGTTTTCAGGCGCATCATTTCCATTTGATTTCTGGCAATCGCCTCGTGCTGCCCGCGCTCCTCCGCGCCCACGCCGCAGTACGCGCCCGGCGTATCTACAAGACATATGACGGGCCGCCCGAATTTTTCAGCCTGCTTCATAAGCCGAAGCGCCTTGCGGTATCCCTCGGGATGCGCCATCGCGAAATTCGTTTTTTTGTTTTCCTCAAGCGTCCTGCCCTTCACATGCGCGATGACCGTTACAGGCATGCGCTCGAACCGCGCGATACCGCCGATAATCGCGGCGTCGTCTCCAAAACAGCGGTCGCCGTGCATCTCCATAAAATGGGTAAATATCATCGGGATGTAATCCCGTGCGGTGGGGCGGTTTTTCTGCCTTACAAGCTCGATGCGCTCCCATGCCGTCAGCTTGCTCATAGCCCCGCCTCCTTTTCCCTTATATGAAACCGCAAAAGCCTGCCCAGCGTCTTGCGCATGGCCTTCCGGTCAACAAGCATATCGACAAAGCCGTGTTCCAGGAAAAACTCGGCGCTTTGGAAGTCGTCCGGCAGCCGCTGCCTGATGGTGCCCTCAATGACGCGCCTGCCCGCGAAACCTATCAGCACCTTCGGCTCGGCAATCGTGATATCCCCAAGGCTTGCAAAGCTTGCGGCGACGCCGCCTGTCGTGGGGTCCGTCACAACCGTGATATACAAAAGCCCCGCCTCGTCGAATCTCGCAACCGCGCCCGAGGTCTTCGCCATTTGCATCAGCGAGATGATGCCCTCCTGCATTCTCGCGCCGCCCGATGCCGTAAACAGGATAACCGGCAGCTTTTCTTTTGTCGCGCGCTCAAACGCCCGCGTGATTTTCTCGCCCACGACGGAGCCCATCGACGCCATCATAAAGTGCGAATCCATGATGCCAATCACACATGGCTGCTGTTCAATCGTACATTTTCCTGTAACCACCGCTTCGGTTAAGCCCGTTTGCTTTTGCAAATCCGCTATTTTTTCGGGGTACCCCTGAAAATCGATGGGGTTCAAGCTTGCCATGCCCTTGTCGTATTCCTCAAACGAACCAAAGTCAACCGTCATTTCAAGGCGCTCCGGCGCGGTTAGGCGCGCATGGTAATTACAATGCGGGCACACTTTGCCTGAGATTTGGAAATTTTCCATAAACTCGGCCTTGCCGCACCTCGGGCACTTGAACATCAGGTTCGCGGGTACGTTCACCTTTTCATCGGACTGCACCTGCGCGATTCCCACACGGTTTTTTACCACGTCAAACAAATCTTCCAGCAACTACCGTTCCCCCTTTAATTTTTCAGTTAAATATGCAATATCGTAGCTGCCGGCGGCAAAATTTTCATCGCGCAGAAGATTCAACTGGAAATCAATATTCGTGTCCACGCCGTTAACCAGAAACTCCGCGAGGGCCCATTTCATCTTCGCGATTGCCTCGGCGCGGGTCGGGGCGTACGCAATCAGCTTCGCCATCATATTGTCATAATACGGTGTGATGGTATAGCCGGAGTATATCGCGCTGTCAACCCGGATACCTGGGCCGCCGGGGACAAACAGCGCGCGCAGCGTGCCGGGGCTCGGCCTGAAATCAAGCTCCGGGGTTTCGGCGTTAATCCTGCACTCAATCGCGTGCCCGCGGAACGTGATGTCCTGCTGACGGAAGGGAAGCTCTTCGCCCATCGCCACGCGGATTTGCGTTTTCACAAGGTCTATCCCCGTTACAAGCTCCGTTACGGGGTGCTCGACCTGAATGCGCGTATTCATCTCCATGAAGTAGAAATTGCCGTCCGCATCAAGCAAATACTCAATCGTACCGGCGTTTTGGTAGCCCACGGCCTTTGCCGCATCCACTGATGCCCGCCCCATTTTGCCGCGCAGCGCTTCCGTCATCAGCGGCGACGGCGACGGGCATTCCTCCAGAACCTTCTGGTTGCGCCGCTGGAGCGAGCAGTCGCGCTCACCCAGATGAACCACGTTTCCGTGCTCGTCGGCAATCACCTGCACCTCGATATGACGCGGCTTTATCAGGAGCTTTTCAAGGTATACGCTGTCGTCGCCGAAAAAGCTGAGAGCCTCCTGCTTTGCGGTGGTAATCGCGTTTTCAAGCGCATCGGGAGTGTCAACGCGCCGGATTCCGCGCCCGCCGCCTCCGGCGCTTGCCTTGACAAGCACGGGGTAGCCCATTTCCTCCGCGAGCGATTTCGCTTCGTCCAAGGATTCTATCAGGCCGTCCGAGCCGGGTATAACCAGCACCCCGGCGTCCTTCATGGCCTGCTTCGCGCGGGCCTTGTCTCCCATTTTCTCAATCGTTTCCGGCTTGGGGCCGATAAATTTAATCCCGCAGCTCTCACAATGGCGCGCAAAGCTTGCGTTCTCGCTTAAAAACCCGAAACCCGGATGTACCGCCCCCGCGCCCATAATCGCACAGGCCGAAAGCAGTGCCGGTATGTTCAGGTAGCTGTCGCGGCTGGCGGCGGGGCCGATGCAGATGGTCTCGTCCGCGATTTTGGCGTGCAGCGCCGCGCGGTCCGCCTCGGAGCACACCGCCACCGTGCGCAGCCCGAGCTCCCGGCACGCCCGCATTACCCTGACCGCGATCTCGCCGCGGTTTGCTATTAAAACTTTATTAAACATTGTTTACGCACCTTTTGGATTTATTTGCATGCCTATTCCGCTATGCTTATCTGCTTTGGGGTTTGCGGCGCGAACGCAAACGTCAGGCATGCCGTGGCGGCTTTTTCCTTGCCGACATGCGCTTCGGCGGAGCAGACCGCGACGCTGGAGCGTATTTTTTTGACTGTGACCGAAAGCTCCAGCTTGTCGCCCGGCACAACCTGCCGGCGGAATCTGGCGTCGTCAATCTTCGCGAAAAGCCCGAGCTTGTCTTTGTGCTCCGGCATGCTTGCGATACACACGCCGCCTGTCTGGGCAAGCATCTCGATCATCAAAACGCCCGGCGTCACCGGATAATCGGGGAAGTGCCCGGAAAACCAAAAATCGTTTTCTGTAATATACTTGACCGCCGTACATGTTTTGCCGGGGTCAAGCGCGATAATTTCGTCAATGAGAAGAAACGGTTCGCGGTGCGGGATTAATTCCTTAATCTCATCCTTATTGAGCAATACCATATTTGTACATCCCCTTATTTTAGCTGATGATGTTGCCTGATTAATTATCTATTCTATCGTCAGAATCGGCTGCCCGTACTCGACGGGGGACGCATTTTCAACCAGTATCTTCGAGACCGTGCCGTCGAGTTCGCTTGTGACCTCGTTCATGAGCTTCATCGATTCAATGATGAAAAGCACGTCGCCTTTTTTCACCTTTGCGCCGACCGACACATACGGCGGCTTGTCGGGCGCGGGCGACGCATAAAACGTACCGACAATCGGCGATTTCATCACGCTGCCGGAAAGCTCCGCCTCTTTCCTTTCAGCAGGCATCGCTTCGGACGCCGCCATCGCTGCCGGCTGTGCGGCTCCCACCGCTGCCTGAACCTGCTTTGCGCTTTCAAGCTTCAGCTCAAAGTTCCCGCCGTTAACCGACATGCTGCCAAGATTGTTTTTATGAAACGCATCCATCAATTCTTTTATTTCCAAGACCGTAAATTCCTTCATGCTCATACTCCCTCGTGTTTTTTAAACGCCAGCGTCGCGTTGTGCCCGCCAAATCCGAGCGAATTTGAAAGTGCGTGTGTGACGCCGTTTTTTCTCATACCTTCGGTAATATAGTCAAGGTCGCATGCGGGGTCGGGCACCTTGTAATTCGCCGTGGGCGGTAAAATGCCCTCCTCAAGGGCCTTTGCACAGATGATGGCCTCAACCGCGCCTGCCGCGCCGAGCAGATGCCCCGTCACCGACTTTGTAGAAGATACCGCCAGCTTTTTCGCGTGCTCCCCGAACACGGCTTTGATTGCCGCCGTTTCAATCTTGTCGTTTAAATCCGTAGCCGTGCCGTGCGCGTTGATGTAGCCCACGTCCCCCGGCTTTATCCCCGCTTCGGCTACGGCAAACTCCATCGCCTTTGCGGATGCTTCGGCGCTCGGATCGGGCCCTGTGATGTGAAACGCGTCGTCCGTTGCGCCATAGCCTGTGATTTCGGCGTAAATGTGCACTCCCCGTGCCTTTGCGCGCTCCATCTCCTCAAGGATGAGAATCCCCGCGCCCGCGCCCATGACAAAGCCGGCGCGCTCCTTATCAAACGGGATGGAAAGCCTGTTGACATCGCCGCCCGTCGCGAGCGCCCCCATGTTATTGAACCCGCCGAGCGAGAATTTTGTAATGGCGGCTTCGCTTCCGCCTGTGACGGCGGCGTCGAGCGAGCCGTACTTAATCTTGCGGAACGCCTCGCCAATCGCGTTGGCGGCAGAAGCGCAGGCCGAAACCGGGCAGTAATTTTCGCCTTTGTAGCCGTGGTCCAAGGCGATTCTCCCCCCCGCCATATTGGCAATCATCATCGGGATAAAAAACACGGATATGCGTCCCGCCCCTTTTTCAAGGAACCTGCTGTGCTCCTCCTCAATGGTGTGGAAGCCGCCGATTCCGCTTGCAACGATAACGCCGATTTTAAACGGGTCTAAACCGTCCGCAAAACCGCCCGCGTCTTGAATCGCCATGTTTGCCGCAACCGCCGCGTACTGCGTGAACAAATCCTGCCGCCGGGCTTCCTTCTTCGGTATCCCCTGCTCCTCGGGGCTCCAGTTTTGGATTTCAGCCGCGTATTTTATCTCAAAATCCGCCGTGTCAAAGCTTTTGATTGGGAAAAACCCGTGCTTCCCGGCTTTTACGTTGTCCCACAGCGGATTTGCGCCCATCCCGCTCGATGTTACGGCTCCCATTCCGGTTATGACTACCCTGCGCATAGTTGAATTCCTCCCGAATTTTGTTATCATGTATAGTCGAACCACCTCAAAATCGACACAGGATTAGCGAGGATATTTTTTGGCTCACAAGGCGGAGGACGCAGGCGGGCTAGCGCCCGGCAAGGACGACAACGCAGTGAGGCGGAAAATAGACCGCTAAGACGTGGCAATTTGGGGGTGGTTTGACTATAATTACATTGCAAGCCCACCGTCAACGATGATGGTCTGGCCCGTCACATAATCGGCGCCCGCCAGAAACAAGGCCGCATGCGCCACGTCCTCCGCTGTTCCGAATCGCCCGAGGCTCACCGCCGCGAGCATTTTCCCCTTTATCTCATCGGATAAAACATCCGTCATCGGCGATTTGATAATCCCCGGCGCAATGGCATTGCAGGTGATTCCGCGCTTGCCAAGCTCCTTCGCAGTCGTCTTTGTCATACCGATAACCCCCGCCTTTGATGCGGCGTAATTCATCTGCCCCGCGTTGCCGTAAACACCCGCCACTGATGCCATATTGATAATTTTTCCGCTTTTTTTGCGCAGCATCACGGCTCCGGCATGGCGCGTCATATTAAACACGCTTTTTAAGTTGGCGGCGATTACGTCGTCGAAGCTCTGCTCGGTCATTTTGACAAGCAGCCCGTCGCGCGTGATACCGGCGTTGTTTATCAGCACATCAATCGTGCCGAACCGCCCTACTACGGCCTTTGTCATGGCTTCACACTGCTCGAACCTTGAAACGTCGGCGATGAAGCATTCGGCTTCTACGCCATGCCCCCGGCATTCCTCCGCCGTTTGTCTGCCGCCGTTTTCGAGCGTTTCTTCGCTGTAGCAGTTAATCCCGACATTATACCCGTTTTCCGCGAATTTTACGGCGAGCACAGCACCTATCCCTTGTGATGCGCCCGTTATCAAAACCGTTTTATTCAAAGCAAAAACCTCCTAATACTCAAACACGCAGGCGCCGTATATAAGCCCCGCGCCAAACCCGACCGCGCAGACCATATCCCCGCGCTTTATCAACCCGCCGCGCACACATTCGTCAAGCCCGATTGCCATGCTGGCGCTTGACGTGTTACCGTATTTCCGTATGTTTACATGACACTTTTCCATCGGCAGGGAAAGCTTTTTCATCGCGGTTTCTATAATCCTGTAATTGGCCTGATGCGGTATAATTAAATCAAGCTCCTTCGGTGCAATTCCCAGCTTTTCGCACGCTTTTGTAACGGCCTCGGGCATCACCCTTGTTGCAAACTTGTACACATCGTTTCCGCCCATTACAACCCCGCCGCAGCCTTTTTCCTGCTCCGGAAAAATTTCGCGCACGGGGATGTCGTTATCCACAAACGGCACCTTTTTAATCGGGCGGGTGGCGTAAAGCAGATACGCCCCCTCGGCGTCGCCTTTAAGGTAAGACGAAAACCGCTTTCCCGACGCCCTTAAAACGGAAGCCGCCGCCCCGTCGCCAAACAAAATACAGGTCGCGCGGTCTTCATAGTTTGTAATCTGCGAAAGCCGCTCCACATTTACGACGAGCACCGTTTTGACGTCGTCTCCCGCAAGGTAGCGCCTTGCCATATCAAACGCATAAGCTATGCCCGAACACGCAACGCTGATATCAAACGCAAAAGCATTCGCGGCGCCCAGCTTAAGCTGGATCTGGGAAGCCGTGGACGGTGTGTGAAAATCCGGCGTGACCGTCGTGACAAGAATCATGTCCACTTCCGAGGCGGAAATCCCCGCAGACTCAAGCGCCTGCCCGGCAGCTATTGTGCCCATGTACCACGCGGGCTCCGAATTATCGGCGAACCGGCGCTCTTTCATACCTGTCCTCGTGCTGATCCATTCGTCGCTGGTATCCAAAATCGAGACAAAATCCTCGTTCGTCACAACTTTTTCAGGCAAATAGCGCCCTGTCCCCAAAATATCAATTCCGTTCATGGCCGATTCCTTTTTACATAAATATAAAAAAATGCTTGAAAAAATGTAACAGCTGTTATATTATTTAGAATATATCTTATGTTCCGATTTGTCAACCTTTTTTTATTTGTTAGGTTTATTTTATTTTAATCAGAAAGATTTGAGGGATGTATTATGTCGAAAACAGCCGCGCTTTTCAGCGGGCAGGGCTCACAGTACCCCGGCATGGGCCGGGAGCTTTACGAGAATTTCAGTGAAGTCAGAAAGCTTTATACCATCGGGGGGGAGATTCTGGGTTACGACCTTGCGGAAATTAGCTTTGACGGCAGCGAGGAGCAGCTTTCCGATACGCTTTACGCGCAGCCTGCCATCTTCGCGCTTTCCGTCGCGGCGTTTACCGCGGCAAATCTGCAAATTCCCGGCTTTCAGCCGGCATGCGTGGCGGGTCATTCGCTGGGCGAATACGCGGCTCTTTGCTGCGCCGGGGCATTTGACGCGGCGGACGGCTTCCGGGTTATCAAGGCGCGCGCCGAAAGCATGAGCCGGGCGGGCGACGCGAAAACCTGCGCCATGTACGCAATCATGGGCAGCGATGTGGATGCAATCAACAAGGCGTGTGAAGAATCCGGGGGCTTCGTCGTGCCGGTCAACTTTAACCAGCCGTCGCAAACCGTAATCTCCGGCGAGGCACAGGCTGCGGCATATGCCGCTGAAACCCTTACGGAGGGCGGCGCGAAAGCCATTAAGCTGAATGTTTCGGGGGCGTTCCACACCAAGATGATGCAGGAAGCCGCCGACAGCCTTAAGGCTAAAATCGCAGGCATAACATTCTCAAAAACGAAGCTGCCGTTTTATTCGAACCTCACCGGAAGCCTGCTTGAAATCGACGATTATCCCGATTATTTCGCAAGGCATATGGTGAGCCCCGTGCGTTTTTCCGAGCAAATCCAAAATATGGCGGCGGCGGGCGTTGATACCTGCGTTGAATTCGGCCCGAAACGCACTGCGGCGATGCTCGCGAAGAAAAATGTGAAAGCTTTGAGCGTGCTTGGTATTGAGGATATGGCTTCGTTGAAAAAGCTTGAAGGGTTATATTAAACGTGATATAATCTGGGAAGCGGTTCGCCTTGGGCAATAAGATGAAAGGAACGGAAGACATAATATGAAAGAGAAAAAAATGATTACCCTGCTGTCTGTTATTGTTGTAGCGTGTGTTTGGTTCAACGCGGGAATGGGGCTGTTTTACAGCGACGGCGGAAGCCCCAGATTCGTTGAAAGCATATATGGGGAAACGGTGCAATTGTTCGGGGATGGTGTTTACGCCAATGACTCCATGTTCCACGCAACGATACAAAAGGGCTCGGATTTGGTTATACTTTTGGTGTCTGTTGGTTTTCTGATAACCACGCTAAAACGAAACGCAGGACAAAAAATGAAGCTTGTGCATAGCGGCCTTCTCGTTTCAATTCTTTACTATTCGGCAACAAAGGCGTTTGAAACCATCTATAACCGAATGTTTTTACTATATCTATTCATGTTTTCCGCCGCCTTTTTCGCGTTCGTTGTCACCATGATTGACTTGAGCGATACGATCCGGCCTGTGAAAAAGGATGAGAACCATACCAAAACCGCCATTTTCACGATGCTCTCCGGGTGTACCGCATTGGTCTGGCTCATGGACATACTCCCCTCTTTATTTGCGGGAACGCCTTTAGGCTTCATTACGATATATACCACCAGCCCTACCTTAATTATTGATATTGGGCTGATTTTCCCAACCTGTATAACAAGCGGTATTATGTTATTGCGAAATAAGCCGATGGGGTATATCATCCCTCCCATTATACTTACCTTTGTAGCGGTTATTGCCGTTACGGTAATCGGGCAAACCATTTTGCAGTTGAGATATGGAGTGGTCATATCAATGCAGGAGCTAATTGGATATGTCGTTACCTTTGTGGCTTTTGGCTTCATCGCGGTAATCGTAAACACGCGCTTTATGTTAAGATGCTGGCCCAAATCAAAGTGATTAGGTGGTGCCGGCAATAGGCTAAAGCGTGGTATAAGCCGCGAAGTGATTTGCCTTCGGACGAAAATACGGGCAAAAAGGAAGGAAAACATTTGTATGGAGTTTTTTCAGCTTGCAAAAATGCGTTGTACTACACGAGGATTTACTGATAAGGCAATACCCGAAGCGGATTTAGAATATATTCTGTCAACTGGACAAGTTGCTCCCACAGCATGTAATCAACAACCGCAAAGGATTATCGTTATCCAAAAATATGAGAACATTAAAAAGATTCAAAAAGCGTATAAGACCTTTGGTTCAGGGTGTGTTTTGATCGTTTGCCGTGATAGAAGAAACGAATTGATACGTCCTTATGACCAAAAATGCTCCGGCGATTTGGATATAGGAATTGTTTGTGACCACATGATGTTAGCGGCAAGAGAACGAAACATTGGCAGCGTAATGATAGGTTTATTTGACCCGGAAATCATAAAAAAAGAATTTAGTGTGCCGGAATACATAGAACCTGCGGCTTTAATAATTTTAGGGTATCCAGAGGACGAATTTCTAAGTCCCGAACGTCATTGTACAGAAAGAAAACCACTTGCTGATACTGTAATGAACGAGTGCTATTGTGAAAGCAATCCTACTGATTAACTCGTTCACCTTCTCCCTTCAATGCAGATATCGAAACAGTAAAACCCGCCCTCTTTGAAAGAGGGCGGGTTTTACTGTTCGTAGATTTTGCCCAAAATTCGACAAGTTGTTATTTTTTCTTCTTGCCGCCCGTGACCACGAGCGCTATGATTACCACAAGGGAAACGCCGAGGGCAATCAAGCCAATCCATATGTATTGGCCCGATGTGTCGCCTGTCGCGGGGTTGTCGTTTATGTTTGACGCGGCAAACGCCGGGAACGCCATAAATATGGCAACCAACACGGACAGCATCACGTTTTTGATTTTCTGCACCATTTAAATATCCTTTCTAAATCACAATTTCAATAGGCCTTTTTTCTTGTAAAGATTTCTTCATGTCAAGTATCCGCTGATTACGGCTGCCTCTGAACTTAATCTCCAAATCGCGTTCTTCCAGCACGAACCTGCCGTCAATCAGCACGTCGGTGAGCATCAGCAGCTCCGCGACTGCGGCGTTCATCTCCGACATTGCCATAAGCTCCTCAAACGTGTAGCCGGAGTAGCAGTAAACGTCCATGCCCTTTTTTCTCACGGCCTTTACAAGCGGCAAAAGCTCCGCGGGACGGCAGAACGGCTCCCCGCCTGAAATTGTAATCCCTTTCAGTAACGGATTTTTTGCGATTTCAACAAGGATTTTATCGATTTCGCAATCGTATCCGTCGTTAAACGAGTGGGTCTCGGGGTTGTGGCAGCCCTCGCACTTGTGCGGGCACCCTTGCGTGAATATCACGAACCGAAGCCCCGGCCCGTCTACGATTGACTGACACACAACGCCGGATATCCTGATTGTTTTCATACGCTTTAAATTCTCTCGATTTCCGTGGTCACGACATGCTTGACGCGTTCGCTTTCCTCCGCGCGCTTTGCGTTGTTAAAGCGGTCGAGCGTCCCCACAAGATAACCGGTAATGCGCCTGATCCGCTCAAAGCCGCCCGATTCCTCGGTGCGGTGGCACCGGGGGCACTCGTTACCGATTACGCCGTTGTAGCCGCAAACAGGGTCGCGGTCAACGGGATGGTTGATGGAGCCGAAGCCGACGCCCGATTCCTTCATAAACCGGATAATGCTTTCAAACGCCTCAAGGTTGTCAAGCGGGTCGCCGTCAAGCTCGACATATGTGATGTGCCCCGCGTTTGCCAGTGCGTGATAAGGGGCTTCGATGCGGATTTTATCGTACGCGTTGATTTCGTAATGAACCGGCACATGAAACGAATTCGTGTAGTATTCGCGGTCTGTCACGCCTTTTATAACACCGAAGCGGCGGCGGTCTATGCCGACAAAGCGCCCGGAAAGCCCTTCGGCGGGCGTTGCGAGAAGCGTGTAGTTAAAACCTGTTTCGCGTCCGAGCTCGTCGCATTTCGCCCGCATGAACCCGACGATGTCAAGCCCCAGATTCTGCGACTCCTGGCTTTCGGCGTGATGCTTGCCGGTAAGCGCTACAAGCGCCTCCGCAAGGCCGATAAAGCCGATTGTAAGCGTGCCGTGCTTTAAGACCTCTCCGATTTTGTCGTCCGGCCTCAGCTTGTCGGAATCCATCCAGATTCCCTGCCCCATTAAAAACGGGAAATTGCGCACAGTTTTATCCGCCATAAGCTTGTACCTGTCCATAAGCTGGCCGCCGACAAGCTCCAGCTTCTGCTCAAGCTCGTCAAAAAATAAATCGATATTGCCGTTTGATTTGATGGCAATCCTCGGCAGGTTCACCGAAGTAAAGCTCAAATTTCCGCGCCCGTCCACAATTTCGCGGTCCTTGTCGTGGACGTTGGCGATTACGCGCGTGCGGCAGCCCATGTAGGCAACCTCGCTTTCAGGGACGCCATGCTTGTAAAACTTAAGGTTATACGGCGCATCGATAAACGAAAAATTCGGGAACAGCCGCCTTGCCGAAACCTTGCAGGCAAGCTTGAACAGGTCGTAGTTCGGGTCGCCCTCGTTGTAGCTGACGCCCTCTTTGACCTTGAAAATATGAATGGGGAATATCGCGGTTTCGCCGTTTCCAAGCCCTGAATCCGTGGCGCGGAGCAGGCATTTCACAATCATGCGCCCCTCGGGCGACGTGTCGGTGCCGTAGTTGATGGACGAAAACGGTATCTGCGCCCCGGCCCGCGAATGCATGGTGTTCAGGTTGTGTACAAGCGCTTCCATCGCTTGGTATGTCGCGCGCTCCGTCTCGGATTCGGCGTATTTCACTGCGAATCTGTGCGCACGCCCGGCTTCGTCCTCGCCGCCCAAAAGCGCCGCCAGAACCGGCAGCTCCGCGTCGGCATAGCCGTTGTTGTTCGCGATAACGGGCGATTTGCCCGACGCCTGCTCCGCCTGTGCCACGATACGCTTCGCTTCCGTGCCCGCATCCTCCACGCCTGCGAATTCGAGCGCTTTTTCAAGGTTCCTGATATATAGCTTACGAAACGTCTTTTTCACGCCGCGCGCCATGGCGTAATCGAAATTCGGTATGCTCTGCCCGCCGTGCTGGTCGTTCTGGTTTGACTGTATGGCAATGCACGCGAGCGCCGCGTAGCTCTGGATATCGTTGGGCTCGCGGATAAATCCGTGCCCCGTTGAAAACCCGCCCTTGAACAGCTTGTCGATGTTTATCTGGCAGCAGGTGGTCGTAAGCGTCAGAAAATCCAGGTCATGGATGTGGATATCACCCTCTATATGCGCTTTCGAATATTTGGGGTCGAGGATGAACATCTCATAAAATTGCTTCGCGCCCTCGCTACCGTATTTCAGCATGGTGCCCATCGCCGTGTTTCCGTCAATATTGGCGTTTTCACGTTTAATATCATTTTCAGTGGCGTCCTGAAACGTCAAATCCTCGAACACCCTCATCAGCCTTGTGTTCATGTCGCGTACCCTTGTGCGCTGCGCGCGGTACAGGATATACTCCTTCGCCGTCCTCGCGTGGCCGTTTTCAATGAGTACTTTTTCCACCGCGTCCTGAATCGTCTCTACCGACGGCGTTTCCTCGCCAAGCGTACCGGCCAGGTATTCCTCTACCTGTTTCGCAAGCTCAAGCGCCGTTTCCTTGTTTGTGCCGCCCAAAGACCGCGCCGCCTTGAAAATCGCGGACGCGATTTTGTCCACGTCATACAGCGTGGTTCTCCCGTCACGTTTGACTATCGCCTTAATCATGATTTTCCGCCCTACCTCTTAATTTCATTAAGTGTGTGAACTGCACATAAACCGGCCACCGCTTCACGATGGTGTGAATTGCACGTGATGTGAACGAATGTGGACGTAAGTTCACACAGCCTGACAGGCCGGCGTTTACATTCATTTCACATCATGTTTTTTCAAGATATCATGTGCCGCAAAACATCAAATGCACAAGATGTTGTGTTTTTCGGTACGCTTCTTATTTTAACTTACAAGGTATGTTTTGTCAATTGAAAAAAGTCTTATTTTGAAAATTATTTTGTAATCTTTATGTAAAATTTTGCATATGCTGTTAGATGACGCCAAAAGGAACGGGGGTGCGCGTAAATGAACGAGAATTGCGGCAAAAAATTAGAAAATCAGGAGCCGGCCAAACGCGAGCCGCCGCCGGATTTAAGCGCGTGGTTTTCAGTTTCCGGCGACATGGACGATTTTATTTTTTACGACGCGGCGGACAGGGTTGTCAGTGAAAAATAAATATTGAGACCTTTCCGCAGCCGGTCACCCTCGGCAGGTTAGCGAACAAGCCTATTGAGAAGCATGTCGGATTGTGATATACTAAACCTGTTCATTTTGCAATTTTTCTGTTTTTGAGGTGACTTGATTGAACTACCCGAACGGGCCTATGCCGCCATATGGGGGCGGTTACGGCTGGGAGCCCCCGCGCCGATACTACACGCCGCCGCCAAGGAACCCCTGGCGAAAGCCGGTGCGCCGCAACGCGAATATTGCCTGCTTCGGGCTTATCATACTGCTGGCGCTTGGGCTTTTTTTATCCGCCTCTTTTTCATTTATCGCTGATTTTTTTATCGAAAGCCTCAACATTCAATCACCTGAAACCGTTTCATTGATTCGTATTTCCTTTGACCTTGCGACATACATCCTCATGTTTATCATGCCGATTTCCATTATGCGCCTGTGGATTGGCATACCGTCAAAAATTGCTTTCCCCATGCGGAACCCGCGGGCTTCCATCGCGTTCCCCGCCGTGTTAATCTGCATCGGGGCATCGATTCTGGGAGCCCTCAGCTACGGCGTCATCCAAGCGTTTATGAGCAGCTTTTTCAATATTGAGCCGATTGTGCCGACGCTGCCGGAGCCTGCCGGAATCCCGGCAACCGCGCTTTACATTATATGGCTTACCTTAATCCCCGCCATTTTGGAGGAGCTGATGTTCCGCGGCGTCATCATGCAGTCGCTTCGGCGCTTTGGCGACGGTTTTGCGCTTGTATGCTCCTCTATTTTGTTTTCGCTTGCGCATCACAACCTCGTACAGGGGCCGAACGCGTTTCTTTTGGGGCTTGTCATCGGCTTTTTCACGCTTCGGACAGGCTCGCTTAAAACGGCTATGCTGATGCATTTTGTCAATAACCTTCTCGCCGTCACGGCAGAGCTTTTATCGCGCGGCATGGTCTCGCGGCAGCAGGAAATGCTGGGGTTCGGCATGTTCGCGCTGTATGTGGTTGCGGGAATCGCCGGGATTGTCATTATTGTTTTAAAGCACGGCGGAATCTTTCATCTGGCACCTCCGGCTTACCCGCTTCGCGGCGGTAAAAAATACGCCGCCTTTTTCTGCGGGTTTGTGCCGATTCTCTATATTATCTGCATCGCGCTCATAACGTCGCTGCAATTCCAGCGCGCGAACTGGTATTAGTACCCTGCGCAGCCAAGAATTGCGAATAGTTTTTCGCCGGCGGCATTTCAGCGCCGCTGACGAGGAGGCGGGCGGGCTTTCGCCCGGTAACGACGGGAAGGGGGCGATGGAATGCCGCCGGTAGAAAAGATACCACAATTCTTGATCGGGCAGGGTACCTATATGGGACGCGACGAGCATTTTATGAAGCTTGCCCTGGAGCAGGCAAGACTTGCCGCCGAAATCGGCGAGGTGCCTGTGGGCGCTGTTGTCGTGAAAGACGGCGACGTCGTTTCCGCCGCGTTTAACCGCCGCGAAACCGGTAAGAATGCCCTTTACCACGCGGAGCTTATCGCAATCGGGGAGGCCTGCGAAAAGCTGGGCGGCTGGCGGCTTTTTGAGTGTAACCTTTATGTCACGCTCGAGCCTTGCCCCATGTGCGCGGGCGCCGTCATAAACGCGCGGATACGGCGGCTTGTTTTCGGCGCGAACGACCCAAAAGCGGGCTGTTTCGGCTCCGTTTCGAATTTTAACGTGCTGGGCTTTAACCACCGCCCACAAGTGTCGGGCGGTGTGCTTGAGGATGAATGTTCCGCGTTGTTAAAAAGGTTTTTTCAGAATTTAAGAAAATAAGCGGCTGCCGGAAAAATTTCCGGCAGTTTTTTATATTGACTATAATGTTATAATATGTTACAATTAACAGAAGATAACATTATATGTTAATATCCTATCAAAATAACGAGGATATTTTTCGATCGGCCAGGAAGACGACGCAGGCGGGCCTCCGTCCGGTAATGTGAGCAAGCATGAACGCAAGTTTATGTGCAGTTCAGCACCTTATACGACGTATAAGAGAATGATGACGGCAGGCGGAAAATAGAACGTTGATTATCATTATTTTAGTGGGAGATTAGCATTAAATAGGAGGTGCCGTATGAACTCGGTAAGGCGTGAAAAGGTGCGCACTTTTGTAGAAAAAAACGGTGTCGTGACGATTGAGCAGTTAAGCGCCATGCTGCCGGAAGTCAGTCTGATGACGCTGCACCGCGACTTGAATTTTTTGCAGGAGCAGGGTTTTTTGCAAAAAATCCGCGGGGGCGCGAAATATGTGGGGGACGGCGCGAACGAGCCCGCGTTCGCGGCGCGCGAAATTGTAAACAAGTGGCAAAAGCTCGTGCTTGCCGAAAAGGCGGCGAATTTTTTAGACGGCGTGAACAGCATCTTTATAGACGCCGGTACAACCATGATGGCGTTTGTGAAAACCCTGCCGGATTCGCCGTTCCATATTTTGACGACAAGCCCCAACATTGCGCTGGAGCTTGCAAAAAAGCAATTTCCGTCCATTGAATTGTGCGGCGGCAAGCTCAACAAGTCAAACCTTACGCTTTCCGGCGCATCCGCCATTGACATGCTGTCGCGCGTGAATATCGATACGGCGTTTCTGGCGCCTGCCGGTTACAACGAAAATACCGGCTTTACATGCGGGCGCGAAAGTGAGGCGAGAATCAAATCGCTGGTGATAGAAAAAGCCCGCCGCTCCATTGTGATGATGGATGCCTCCAAGCTGGAGCGGCTTTTGCCTTACACGTTCGCAAAGCTGCCCGACATAGATTATCTTGTCACGGAACTGGAACCCGGCAAATTGCCGCAGGAATTGATAAAGCTGTCATCATCCGCAGGCGTTACATTGATATAAGGCCTGTTGACGCAACCGCTCAACACCCAGACTGCTTCGCAATCGTATGAACTGCACATGATGTGAACGAATGTGGACATTAAGTTCATATACAGTTCACATAGCCTAGCAGGCTGGCGTTCATATTTTTTCACATACCGGCGTATTTTACGCCAAATCTCGTTAAACCTTCTTATAATATGCAAAGTATTACTGCAAAAATTCGCCTTATTTGGCACAAAATCCGCCCGGCATCCAGACATTTCGGATTGTGTCAACAGACCTTAAAAGGAGAATCGGTATGAAAACAAAAGCGGTACGATTATACGGCAAAAAAGATTTGCGCCTTGAAGAATTCGAGCTGCCCGCGATTCAAAAGGACGAGCTTTTAATAAAAGTAATCGCGGATAGCCTTTGTATGTCAAGCTACAAAGCGGCGTGCCAGGGCGGCGACCACAAGCGTGTCCCCGACGACGTTGCGGAAAATCCCGTAATCATCGGTCACGAATTTTGCGGAGAAATCATCGAGGTCGGCGAAAGCATAAAGGATAAATATAAAGCAGGCGTGAAGTTTTCAATCCAGCCCGCGATGAAGGGCACTTATTCCGCTGCGGGGTACACGTTCCCGCATCTTGGCGGCAATGCGCAATACGGAATCATACCCGCTTGCTATATTGAGCAGGATTGCGTGCTGTCCTACGACGGCGGCGCGTATTTCTACGCATCGCTGGCGGAGCCGCTTTCCTGCGTAATCGGCGCGGCCCATGCGAATTACCACACAATACAAGGCGAATACACCCATCAAATGGAGATTAAAAAAGGCGGTAAAATGGCCCTGCTTGCCGGCGCGGGTCCTATGGGCCTCGGCTTGATCGATTATATCATTCACCGGGAGCACAAGCCCGCGCTTCTTGTCGTCACCGATATTGACGACGCAAAGCTTGCCCGCGCGGAAGAAATCCTTTCGGTGAAAGAAGCCGGAAAAAACGGCGTCACGCTGAAATATGTGAACACAAAGACCGAAAATCCCGTCTCCCGGCTTATGGAAATTTCGGGTGGCAGCGGGTTTGACGACGTGTTCGTTTTCGCACCGGTCGCGACCGTCATTGAGCAAGGCGACGCGATATTGGCATATGACGGCTGCCTTAACTTTTTCGCGGGCCCCACGGACGCCGGCTTTCAAGCGAACTTTAATTTTTACAACGTACACTACAACGCGACGCACATTGCCGGGACGTCCGGCGGCAATACCGACGATATGAGGGAGGCGCTTCAAATGTCAGCCGCGGGAAAGCTTAATCCCGCCATTTTAGTCACGCACATCGGCGGGCTTGACGCCGCGAAGGATGCAACCCTTAACCTGCCGGATGTACCGGGCGGCAAAAAGCTGATTTACACGCATATTTCCATGCCGCTAACCGCGATCTCCGACTTTGCGGAAAAAGGCAAAGCCGACCCGATGTTCAAGAGGCTTAATGAAATCTGCTCGGCGAACAACGGCCTGTGGAGCGAGGACGCGGAGAAATATTTGCTTGAAAATGCCCCGGGTATCTGAAAATATACATTCAATTTTACAGCAAGTTGTGCAGATAATTTATATTTTATAATAAAGAGAGCAGATATGAAAATAGTATTGATAAATGCAAGCCCACGAAAAAACGGTGCGACTGCAAAAATTTTAACCGAGTTTGCAAATCGGCTACGGCTATGCGAAAACACAGATGTTACTTTGTTTCATTTGTCTGAAATAAATCCGGAATACTGCAAGGGTTGCTGTGTTTGTTATAAGACAGGAGAGTGTTTTATTAAAGATGACGTTGAGATGTTGTCACGGACGATTGGCGAATCAGACGGCTTGATTATAGGTACACCGTGCTATGCAAGCAATGTATCCGGTCAGCTTAAAACTCTTATTGACAGAGGGCATTTTATATTTGAGCAGTTATTGAAGGGCAAACATACCGTCGGGGTTGTTACTTATGAAAACGCCGAGAGCGGTGCGGCATTCAAGGTATTGAAAAAGCTGTTTTTGTTTTCGGGTGCAAAATCGACTGATAGATTAATTGTTAAACTGCCTTTTAACTCCGACCCTTTTGCAGACGAAAAGTTGAAGATTAAAATAGAAACCAAAAGTAATAATCTCTATAAAGCAATCTTAAAGAACAAATCATATAATTTTATGGATAAAATAATGCACTTTTTTGTATTCAATTTCGGAATAAAGCCTTTTGTTATAAGAAAAGGCGAGTTATATAGCGGTATTTTAATGCAATGGGAAAAAGGAGGTATTTTACGCAGAAACTAAGCATTATCTACAGCATAACAATGCCCGCATCGTCCCAGTAGTAATATTTCGTAATTATCGAATTCACTTTCTTAGGGAGGTAACACAATGGCAGTTGGCGTACTCATGCCCAAGGCGGGAATTTCCGTTGAATCCTGTATCATTACCGAATGGCTGAAAAAGCCCGGCGACAAGGTGACTGCCGGCGATATCCTGTTCAGCTACGAGACCGACAAGGCAAGCTTTGAATGCGAAAGCACGGCTGAAGGTACTTTGCTTGAAATCTTTTTTGACGACGGCGACGAAGTGCCCGTGCTTGTAAACGTATGCGCGGTGGGAATCCCGGGAGAGGACACGTCGGCTCTTCGCCCTGCGGGCGAAGAGCCGGTCGGCGGCGGCGAAGCCGCACCGGCGCAGGTGGCGCAAAGCGCCGCCCCGGATGCGTCCGCACCGGAGGTTTCAGCGATGCCTGCGGCTCCGGCTGGCGGAAGCGCCCAAATCGAAGCCGGCGAAATCTTCATTTCGCCGCGGGCGAAAAACCTTGCCGCTTCCAGAAATGTTGACGTAAGGCTGGCGCTGCCCACCGGGCCTTACAACCGCGTAATTGAACGCGACATCCGCAAGGTGATGGATGCGGGCGGTGTTTCCACCGCCGCCGCGTTCGAGGCGGTTTTAAACGCCGCCCCCGGCTCCTTCACAGGTACAGGAATCGGCGGCAGAATCGGCGTAAACGACTTATCCTCCGCGCAGGCTGCCACGTCCGCTTTCACCAATATTCAAACTGACGAACCCGAATACCGCGACGTGGCGTTTACCGGAATCCGCAAGGCGATTTCGAAAAGCATGACGGCATCGCTTTCCACCATCCCGCAGCTTACGCACACCTTCAGCTTCGACGCGACGGAAATGATGAATTTTAGGGCGCAGCTCAAGGTGAAGGGCGAAAGCATGGGACTTCCCAACATCACCCTCAACGACATGATTTTATACGCCGTCTCGCGGCTGCTGCCGAAATACCCCGAGTTAAACGCGCACATGCTGGATGGAAGCAACATCCGCTATTTCACGGACGTACACCTCGGCATCGCGGTCGATACAGAGCGCGGCCTGCTTGTTCCCGTGTTAAAATACGCGAACCGCAAGAGCCTGTCACAGATTGCGGCTGAGACCAAATCCCTTGCCAAAACGGCGCAGAACGGCAAATTGCCCGTGGACGACATGCAAGGCGGCACGTTTACGATTTCCAACCTCGGCGCGCTTGGGGTCGAAAGCTTTACGCCTGTTATCAACCCGCCGCAGACGGGGATTTTAGGCGTAAACAACATCACGCAGCGCCCGCGCGAGGTAAACGGGGAGATCAAGCTCTACCCCGCCATGAGAATCTCGCTGACATACGACCACCGCGCGATTGACGGCGCACCGGCCTCGCGCTTCGGCAAGGAGCTTTGCGAAAGCCTTGCAAGCTTCCAGTTGTTATTAGTGTAGGGGAGGCATAACGGTTTGGAAATTTTTGATTTAATCGTAATCGGCGGCGGCCCCGCGGGTTATCTCGCGGGGGAGCGCGCGGGACACGCGGGCCTCAAAACCGCGGTCATTGAAAAGCGCGAGCTCGGCGGCGTCTGCCTGAACGAAGGCTGTATCCCATCGAAGGCTTTCCTGAACTCTGCGAAGATATATGAATACGCGCTTCACGGCGAAAAGTATGGCATTACAACAAAAGGCGCTTTGATTGACCATAAAAAAGTAGTCGAGCGCAAAAACGGCGTTGTAAAACAGCTTGTGTCGGGCGTGGCGGCAACGCTCAAATCAAACCACGCGACGGTTTTCAAGGGCGAGGCCAAAATCCTGGGGAAGGATGAAAACGGCTTTCTCGTCGAGGTGAACGGCGAAACGCACGCGGCGAAAAAACTTCTCGTCGCAAGCGGCTCGGTGCCTGTCATCCCGCCGATTCCCGGTGTGAAGGAGGGGCTTGAATCCGGCTTTGTCATGACAAACCGCGAAATCCTTGATCTGACGGACGTGCCCGAAAAGCTTGTTGTAATCGGCGGCGGCGTCATCGGGCTTGAGATGGCAAGCTATTTCAACTCCATCGGGTGCCATGTAACCGTGATTGAAATGCTCGACAAAATCGCGGGGCCAACCGACGGCGAAATCTCCAATATCCTGCTTAAAAATTATAAGAACAAAGGCATTGATTTCAAGCTCGGCTGCAAGGTCACGATGATTGACCCGGGTAACGTGATTTTCGAGGAAAACGGCAAAACCGGCGCCGTGCCCGCTGACAAAGTCCTGATGAGCATAGGTCGCCGCGCGTTTACCGAAGGGCTTGGGCTTGAAGCCATCGGCGTGCTGACCGAGCGCGGCGCTGTCGTGACCGACCATAATATGCGCACGAATATCCCCGGCGTTTACGCGGCGGGGGACGTAAACGGCAAATCCATGCTTGCACACACGGCGTACCGCGAAAGCGAGGCCGCCTTGAACCACATGCTGGGCAAGCGCGACAACATGCGTTACCATGCCGTGCCGTCCGTTATATACACGAACCCGGAGGTCGCGGGCGTCGGTGAAACCGAGGAATCCGCCAGGGAAAAGGGCTATGACTACAAGACCGCTACCATCAGCATGAAATATTCCGGCCGGTACCTTGCCGAGGTCGAAAAGGGCGACGGGATTGTCAAGCTTATCATGGACAAAAAATACAGCCGCCTGATTGGCGTACACATGATTGGCAGCTATTCAAGCGAGATTATCTACGGCGCCGCCATGATGATTGAAACCGAAATGAAAATCGACGACATCAAGGAGATTATCTTCCCTCACCCGACAGTCTGCGAGCTGATACGCGAAGCGTTGTTTCTATTTTAATCCGAAAGATATTTCTTGAGGATTAAAATCGGCCATTTGCGGCAGTTATCGCATAAGCGGTGAGCCGCAAGGCCATTTTTAATAAAATTGAGGAGGTAAAATGAAATGCCAAAATCCCTGTTGATAGACCCGGCCGAGTTAAGGAAGCCCGGCAAAATCGTATTTGAGGATATCCCGGTAAACGCCTACAAAAAAACAATCTCGCAGGAAAAGAAGAACTACTCAAGCGATGACTTCATTCGGATTTTCCGCGATATGACCTATTTGCGGGAATTCGAGACGATGTTAAATTCCATCAAAACGCAGGGCGGCTACAACGGCATCGACCACACCTACCCCGGCCCCGCGCACCTGTCGCTGGGGCAGGAGGCCGCCGCCGTGGGACAGGCGTACCTTCTGACAAAGGACGACTTCACGTTCGGCAGCCACCGCAGCCACGGTGAAATCCTCGCGAAGGCGCTAAGCTGCATCGAAAAGCTAAGCGACAAAGAGCTGATGCGGATTATGGAGGAATTCCTCGGCGGCAAGACGCTGAAATCGGCGGAAGCCCTTTACAAAGGCTCGAATGTGAAGGAGCTCGCGACACATTTTATCCTTTACGGCACGGTTTCTGAAATATTCGCGCGGGAGACCGGCTTCCACCTCGGCCTTGGCGGCTCAATGCACGCGTTTTTCCTGCCGTTTGGAATTTACCCGAACAACGCGATTGTCGGCGGAAGCGCCCCCATTGCGACAGGCGCCGCGCTGTTTAAAAAGTGTAACCTCAAGGAAGGCGTCATTATCGCGAATTCCGGCGACGGCAGCCTCGGCTGCGGCCCTGTGTGGGAATCCTTCCAGTTCGCGGTGATGGATCAGCACAAGCAGCTATGGGAAAAAGGCAAAAATGGCGGTATGCCGATACTGTACCACTTCAACAACAACGGCTACGGCATGGGCGGCCAAACGCGCGGCGAAACGATGGGCTACGACATGCTCGCGCGCATCGGCGCCGGCATGAACCCCGAGCAGATGCACGCCGAGCGCATCGACGGCTTCAATCCGCTTGCCGTGATAGACGCGTACCGCCGCAAGCTCGACATCCTAAAAAAGGGCGACGGGCCCGTGCTTCTCGATTGCGTGACGTACCGGTTCTCGGGACACTCCACCTCCGACGCGAACGCGTACCGCGAGAAGGAAGAGCTTGACGCGTGGCAGGCGGTCGATCCGCTCATCACCTACCGCGAGGCACTCGTCAAAGCAAACGTCGCAAAGGAAGCGGACTTTGAAAAAATCTGGGAGACCACCCGCGATGTGATAACGAAAGTGACAAAGCTTGCGGCAGACCCCGAAAAATCGCCGTATATCGATTTTGTAAAAACGCCCGATATCGTTGAAAGAATGATGTTCTCAAATGAAAAGGTGCCAAGCTTCGGCGACAGGAAGCCCGAGGTACTGGCTCCGATGAAGGAGTGCAGCCGCGTCAGGCAAATCGCAGGCAAGGAGCGTTTCGCGTTTGATAAAAACGGCAAGCCCGTTTCGAAAATCAAGGCGTATAACTACCGTGACGCGCTGTTTGAAGCCATCATCGACAAGTATTACGAGGACGCGACCCTTATCAGCTACGGCGAGGACGTTCGCGAGTGGGGCGGCGCGTTTGCGGTTTACCGCGGGCTTTCCGAGGTGATACCGTATTCCCGCCTGTTCAACTCCCCGATTTCGGAGGCGGCGATCGTCGGCACGGGCGTGGGCTACGCCCTTTGCGGCGGGCGCGTCGTCGCGGAACTGATGTACGCCGATTTCATGGGCCGCGCGGGCGACGAAATCTTCAACCAGATGGCGAAATGGCAGGCCATGAGCGCGGGAATCCTGAAAATGCCGCTTATTCTCCGGGTATCGGTCGGCTCGAAATATGGCGCGCAGCACAGCCAGGACTGGGTCGCGCTGCCCGCGCATATCCCCGGGCTGAAGGTTTGCTTCCCCGCGACGCCGTGGGAGGCCAAGGGCCTGATGACAAGCGCCTTAAACGGCACCGACCCCGTCGTCTTCTTTGAAAGCCAGCGCCTTTACGACGTCGCTGAGGAATTCCACGAGGGGGGCGTGCCTGCCGATGCCTACGAAATTGAAATCGGCGACGTGAACAAGCTGCGCGACGGCGGCGACATTACGATCCTCACCATCGGCGCGACGCTTTACAAGGCGTGTGGGGCCGCCGATATTCTGAAAGAAAAATACGGGCTTTCCGCCGAGATTATCAACATTCACTCCATGGTGCCGCTAAACTACGAAAAGATTATAGAATCCGTGGAGAAAACCGGCAGGGTCGTGCTTGCGTCCGACGCGTGCGCCAGAGGCTCGTTCTTAAACGACATCGCGCGCAACATCGGCGAGCTTGCGTTTGATTACCTCGACGCGCCGCCGGTCGTTGTGGGCGCGCAGAACTGGATTACGCCGCCGTATGAGTTTGACGCGGATTTCTTCCCGCGGGAAAGCTGGATTCTCGACGCAATCAACGAGAAAATTGTCCCGCTGCCCGGGCATATCCCGACAGTCGGCAACTACACCCCCGGCGAGCAGATGAGGCGCGCGAAGAACGGGGTTTAGCGCTATATTTTTTGATACGGAGGGCGCGTTCGGGCAGTCTGAGCCTGCACCCGTGCAGCGCACGCTTGCATTGTGCTGACGCTGGTTTTGCCGCTCATACCGCAGCGTTCGCGCTGCCGCAAGCTTGTCGCTCATGCCGCGATGTGAAAAAACATGAACGCTAGTTCATGTGCAGTTCACACTATCGCGAAGCGATGTAAAGATTTGAAGATTTAAATCCGCTCTCTGACGCGCGCGTTGCAGATGAACCGGCACGAGGAAACGGGTGCTGCGGTTTGATTGGCACAAACAGGCGCGCCGGTCATCGGACAGGCGCGCCCCCCGCTTACACCCCGTTCGAATAAAACCCCTGACGGTTTTTTATGACGGCGTATCA
>Ga0099364_10000318_pt1 | contig 80118 bp, 71 predicted proteins | sample TergutTh196P3_FD_73070 | JGI IMG/M metagenome (GOLD analysis project Ga0099364, IMG submission 73070) | Microcerotermes parvus P3 segment gut microbial communities from Pointe-Noire, Republic of the Congo - Th196 P3 | ecosystem: Host-associated > Arthropoda: Insects > Digestive system > Gut ...
GAAATTCAAGGATTGCAATTCCGACTAGGTGCTTTGCCTTTTGCTCTTACTGCTTTAGCAGTTAGCTTCGCATGACCATTGGCTGTAAGGCACTAAAGTGCCAACGCCAAATGGCAATCAAACGGACAGCGACGCAACGAAGTTGCGTAGACCGTTCGCAGAACGGCGTGCGAAGCATGTAGCACCATAGCGAGGATGGACAGCGTAACGCAGTGAAGATAGTGCTGCTTTATCTCCGAGCCAAGAGGTCGGAGTATTGCGATTGCGACTAGCCACTTTATAGGATAGCCGTTTGCGCTAAAGCAGCAACGGATATGCTAGTTGTTACATCTAGTGGCGTAGCGAGCATCCACAGCGTAACCATAAGGCGGAGATAGCACGCACTTGTTTTGATAAAAAAATTATGGTTTAGAACAAATTTCAAACATTAAACTCAGTTTTTACACAATCTTAACGATAATATTAGCCTTTTAAAACTGGTCAAAGTGACTGATTTCTGCTTCTGGATATTTTATTTTTAGTTCTGATTCAAGCTGGTTATTATATTTGTTCAAAACAATCTCTGTTTCGCTTCCCTCTTTATCTTGTAAAGCAATATTTAAACGAACTAAATTTACAAATTCAGCTTGTGGATAAATCTTTTGTGCTTGGTCAAAATAATCTGTTGCCATTTTTGACGAACCAAAATCATGTCCTTGAACAACTTCACCAGACACCTCTGTTAAAAAATATTGTTTCATTTTAATCTCCTTTTCAAAATACAAGAAATGTTCTTTCCGAAGCAGAACAAAAGCAATGTATACTTTTTTTCTCCATCATGTTTAATGATTTAGAAGCTAAACTCGCAAAAAAACAAAAATAGTGAGTATACTGCCTCACTTTAAAATTCAAGAGCATTTCAGACCACAGTTATCCATCCACTAAATGTTCAGTTGATAATTAGTAAACTCGTTAAAGTACACAGAATCATCTGTAGTGATGCTTATCCTACCAACTAAAATAGAAAATTTCAAGTTATTTATTTTTCACCAAATTATTGATGAATGCGTTTTCTAATTTATTATAACAAAAATGTAATAAGTTTTGTCACTTTGAAAAATAACTCTTTTAAAATATAAAAATGCTCTGATAACCAGAGCATCACTTATCTTATCACTTCATAATCAAGACTCATAGCGCCTGAATCAAAAGTTTTCTGTGATATTAATTTGAGTTTGGTAGGGTGGACCCCTTTTTCAAACAATCTCAAACCACCGCCTACTAGAACGGGAGAAATTGTAATTTTATACTCATCAATCAAATCATGTGTCATCAAAAAATGTGCTAAGCGCGGACTCCCTAAAATCAGCAAATCACCACCTGACGTTGATTTAAGTTTTTGAATCTCCTCGACAATATTCTCTTTCACTAAGCGTGTATTGTTCCATTTTACTTCATCCAAAGTCGTTGAAAAGACAAGCTTCTCCACCTGTTCAATCCATTTTGCGTGATTGCGCTCATACGACGAAGCATCAGGATTTTCTGGAACGGTCGGCCAATAACTATACATCATTTCATAGGTGCCACGTCCCCAAACCACCGTATCCACTGTACTCAGAATATTTTTAGCTTCATTTTCCAAGTCAGCATCATAAGATACAAAGCCAATATCCATCGCGCCCTTGGAACCTTCAACAAACCCGTCCAATGACGAGTGTAAAAACAAAACAAGTTTACGCATTACTTTCTCCTTTGCAAACGGAACACCATAGAACATCTGATTCTCTTCATTAGCTCCCCGATACCGTAAGAAATATATTAGACCATTTCAAAAGTTAAACAGTATCAGTTCCACAATTATACATTATTTATACTATTTTTTAGCTAAATCTGCTTATTGAACGATAGCTTTGAAACAGGTGATTAGTTGATGCCTTAGAATGAAAAAACACTGCTATCAAGCAATGTTTTTTACTTATTGGACCAAATTTTCCAAAAATATTCCAATTCTTATACTACTCATTTTTGAGTTGTTTATAAAAAATTTAAAACAAACTACTTTATAGACAGTACTAAGCATAAGGTTTGAATTTTTGAAGTGATTACTTCATTGGTGGGGGAATTGCCACTCCGACTAGGTGCTTTGCCTTTTTCTCTTACCATTTCGTTTTGCCAGCTTTGCTGGCTTAGAACGAATGGATAGCGGAGCAACGAAGTTGCGTAGACCGTTCACAGAACAGCTTGCGAAGCACGTAGCACCGTAGCGAGGATGGACAGCGGAGCCCAAAGGGCGGAAGATAGCACGCACTTGTTAAATTAAACGCTTGGCTAAAAAGAGTAAATCCATGTGTTTTTTGCACCACTTTTCAACAAACGCTGGCTGATTCGAATCGCATCTTTTTCATTTTCAGCTAAGGCAACCATCACACCACCCAGTCCTGAACCTGTAAGCTTCGCTCCGAGCGCTCCATTTTTCAGTGCTACATCAACCAAAGTTTCCAATCTTGGATGAGAAACACCAAGACTAGATAGGACGGAGTGTGCTTTATTCATGACTTGTCCGAGTTCTGATAATTTATTTGTCATGAGGAAACTTTTTGAAGCTTTCGCCAAGTCACCAAGTTGGTCAATATAAGCTTGTGTCACTTGTTTTTCTTCTACTAGTTTTTCTCTAACAATATTAATCGCTTGGCTTGTGAATCCATGAACTCCGGTATCTCCGATGACGATAAAACCGTGGAGATTTAGCTCAAACGGCTCAATAGCTTCATCTTTGATGAACCAAAGTGGGTGTTCAGAGTTGACTGTTGCCACATCAATTCCAGAAGATTTCCCATGAGTAATATTTTCTGAAAAATTGGCATAAAAGATTAAATCTTTTTCTAAAAGTTCAGTATCGAAGAAATCATAGATTGCTCTTGTAATCGCTGTCGCAAGTGATGCTGATGCACCAAGCCCACGACCTAGAGGAATATTTGAGTCAATTTCTAAAGAAAATGGCATGCTTGAAGAATGAAATTTGGCAAGCAAGCGCATAATCAATTGACGAATTCCTTCAAACTCATCACCCATCAAGTCTAATCTTCTACGAAATTCATTATTTTCAATGTATTGTCCAAATTTTGAAGCGGTAATTGTCACTGTTGTCTTTAAGATCGTGACAGGAAGCGCAATCGCTGGCTGTCCGTAGACAACAGAGTGTTCGCCAATCAAAATTAATTTGGAATGAGCAATTCCTATGCCCATTTTGTTAATTGTCATTTTGCCTCCGACACTTTGCTTACACAAAGCTTTATTCACCGATTAAATACTTCGCCTTGTAGCATAGCTCATCACATTTAACCTGATAGATACGAAAACGTACTTGACAATTTTATAAAATTTCCACACGAAAATCAAGCTTTTACCATAAAATTCGTCAATGACAAATTTCTGTCAGTACTGACAAAATAAAGTATAATAAAATTATGGAAAATAAATTAGAAGAATTACGTCTTGCACTTGAAAAAATGGAAATCGTTACCATCCGTTCAGCCATTGATAAAACAGGATTAAATCGAAAAGAAATTATTAACTTTGTCTGCGCTGACAAACATTTACGTATTTTTGATGATGAGAAAAATCAGTGGATAAATGAGAATGTGGATGGTCATTGCTAAAAATGAATGCAAGACTTATTCAGTGGGAGTTCCGTAAAACATTTTTCCATTTTCTCTAGTCACAATCAAACGGACAGCGGATCAACGAAGGTGCATAGACCGTTCGCAGAACGGCGTGCGAAGCACGTAGCGCCTTAGCAAGCCTCGACAGCGGAGCCGCAAGGCGGAGATAGCACGCACTTGATTTAATAAACACTCCAAAACAAAAAAATTACTGACAAAAAACTGTCAGTAATTTTTAACTTAGCAAGTGCGTGCTAGCATTAGTGGGGGAGAGAGCCCCCACCAATGAAGTAATCACTTCAACTTATTGAAATTGGTCAGCAGCTGGAATATGGCTGTCATGGAAATATTTTTCTGACAGTTTTTTCAATGTGCCATTTTCGTAAAGCTTTTTAAGTTCTGCATTTAAAGCTTTTTGAAGTTTAGTTTGACTGTTGTCAAGCACAAAATAATCGTATGTTTTAAATTCAGGTTGTTTATCCAAGTCGGTTGGAATAGTATCCACCAAACCTGTTATAGCGTGTTCTTTTACCAAATTTTCAGCAGCAGACTTTGAAGCAAATAAGAAATCAATCTGACCAGATGAAATTGCTGACAGCCGGTCTGTCAGTGGACGCTGACTATACTTAACATTAATTTTTTTGTCAGGATGATTCTTGTTCCAAGTTTCAAACATATCTCCATAGTTTGTCCCTGTCGGAATCTCTGTTGTTTTGCCCGCAAGTTGTGAAATTTTTGTGATATTTTCTTTCGATGTTGAGAAAATCGCATCAATCCCTTGGCGAACCGGATAACTAAATAAATATTTTTCTTCACGCGCCTTTGTTTTACCAAAATTATTTGCAGCAATCTGTGCACGACCACCATCCAAAGCTGCTAAAATGGCACTGTCATCATAAACTTTGAATTTGAATTGATAATCCTTCAAATCTTTGTCTGCTTGCTTCAAAATATCGTATTCAAAGCCCGTCATTTTCCCGTTGCTTGTCGTATACTCATACGGATTTGAGTCTCCCGAAGTCGCAACGGTTACCGTTGTTACCTTATCTTTAGCTGCGCCTGAACTCTTTTGAGATGAGCAAGCCACAAGCAGAGAGATAGAAGCAAGCCCAAGTGTTGCAACAGCTATAAGTTTTATTTTTTTCATCCATTTCTCCTTGAACATTTGAGTCAAAATTTTGTCAGTGACTCAAGTTATAATCATCAAAAGCTATCAGTACTGACAGAAAGATTTGAGCGATTATATCAAAACAAGAGCGTGCTAACACTCCCACCCCCGCAGGTGGGAGATGAAGCAGCTCTAAGCTTTGAATTTCGCCCGACTAAATTCAGTAGGAGTTGAAACTCCTACTGAATAAGTCTTTGCTTCATTACATCTTACTGTTCACTCACAAATGTAAGCCAATATAAACACTATCTTAACACAAACTAAAAAAAGCCGCCATAAAAAAATACTATGGCGGTTTCTATTTTTATAAATCATGAAACTGAGCATACAACTCCTGACGATTCAAGCCACGCTCTTTAGCAATCTGTTTAATTGCAACATTAGTCTTCAAACCTTCATTAATCAGCGTACTGACAGCTTCTAAAGCGGTCAGCTCAGGTTCGTCAGTACTGACAACATTTTCATCAGCACCCGATACAATAATCAAACATTCCCCTTTTATCGCTTGTTCTGTCAGCGATGACAAAACTTCAGAAATCGTTCCCCGCCGATATTCTTCATAAATTTTTGTCAATTCTCGCACTAAGACAACTTGTCGATTTCCATAACTTTCCTTCATATTTTCTAACGTATCCGCCACACGAAAAGGACTCTCGTAAAAAATTTGAGTTTCAGGATAGTATCGCTTACTCTCAAAAAACTGCCGTTGCTCCCCTTTTTTTCGTGGCAAAAAGCCATAAAAAATATACGGTTGTGGCGCCAATCCCGAAGCAATCAACGCTGTAATCCCAGCAGAAGCTCCAGGCAGAGCCACCACATCAATCCCTACAGAAATCGCAGCCTTGACCAAATCATGACCAGGGTCTGAAATTGAAGGCATTCCTGCATCAGACACCTGTGCAATCGACTTTCCAGAATGCAAAAATTCAAGCAACTTAGGAATCTTCTCGTGTGAATTATGTTCATGAAAGGACTCTTGCGGCACTTTGATTTCAAAATGATTGAGCAAACGGAGCGTATTTCTCGTATCTTCCGAGCAAATTAAATCCACAGTTTTTAACGTTTCCAACGAACGTAACGTCATATCCTGCATATTTCCAATCGGAGTAGGGACCAAATAGAGCGTTCCTGCTACTTTTTCGCCTTTGAATGAACGCTGAATATTAAATTTTTCCATTATCGATATAACAACTCCAAGCAGTCTAAGCAAGACTCACCCTCAGCCAAGCGTTCTGCATAATGCAAGTGACAGACGTGAAAACCTTCGTTAAAAATCTGAATCAAATTTGGATTGGGCTGGTCTTTAGTCTGACTCTTTTTGACTTCCTTCTTTTCAAATTCCGCTAAGCGCTCACGCAATTTCTCAAGCTCCATGCGTAGCGTTGCATTTTCTGTCATTGATGCCTCTAACACCTGACGAATACTAGATACTTGTGCCAATGTCGTATTTAATGTATTTTCCAGTTCACCCAATTGTTCAAAAATTTCGTATTTCTCAGCCACGATTCACCTCAATTTCCGCAAGGTCAAATTCCTTGCTATACTCTTCAAATCTGATTTTCACACGATTTTTTAAGATGTTAAGTCCGATTACCTTGCCACGACCTTCTTCGGTAGCAACAGCTTCCCCAAAATCAGGGAAAAACTCCTGTGCTTCCTGATAAAACTTATCCTCGTAGGTTAAACAGCACATCAAACGACCACAAAGTCCATTCAACTTACTTTGTTTCAAAGATAAATTTTGATTTTTCGCCATTTTAATGGACACATTGGGAAACTCATACATAAAATTAGTGCAACACAGAGGACGCCCACAAGGTCCAATGCCTCCCAAAAGTTGAGCCGCATCTCTCGTTCCAATCTGACGCAACTCAATTCGTGTCTTAAAAGTCGTTGCTAATTCCTTTAGCAAAACACGAAAATCAACACGATTTTCCGCAGTAAACGAAATGAACAACTGAGTTTTATCAAAGTTATAAGCAACATTAATCACTTTCATATCCAAATCTTGTGCTTTAACCAACTCCCGAACTTTTGTCTTAGCTTCTAAAGAGTGTACTTCAAGTGATTTTATCTCTTCTCTATCCTCTGTTGAAACTTCTTTTAACACATCGAAACAGGTTTCCACGTTCGCATCAATTTTTCGGATAATTTTGCCATAAAATAATCCTTTATCCGATTGCATTATGACCCCTGTTTGAGCCACAAGTTCAAGGTTTGACTCTGCAAAAGCGTTTGCTTCACCATGTTCAAATTTCACTTCATAAATCATTTAATCCTCCGATGCTTTGTGCCACCATTATATCAAGATGTGAGCAACCTCGCTAAGAAGCGTAGAAAAATGCCATTTGGCTCTTTGTGCTTCAGCACATAGCTTCGCATGACCATAGGACATTTGTCCGTTTGCTTAGGTGCTTAGGAGCTTCAGCTCCTAAGCAAACGGACAGCGGAGCGACAAGGTCGCGTAGATCTGCTCGTAGAGCAGGTTCCATTTTATCTTTTTTCATAGCTTCTGGTGGTGCGAACTCAATTATCATAAACATCAATTACCACGAAAGCAAGACACGACTCAAATCGCACATTACTTCTCCACATTTTTACTGCTTTAAATGTTTTCAAAAGATATGAGCTCATTTTCTCTTGAGCTAACAATTGCAAAAGCAAGTCAAATGCCTGATTTTGCTTCTCTTTATCATCAAAAGTATCTGTCAGCTCTGACAAATACAAAAAAGTTTCATCAGTTGATGTTTTTAACAATTTTACAAATTGCTGCAATTTCTTCAGTCCCTCAATAAACCAACTTTGTTGCGAAATGCTAAGTGCCGTCTCTAGCGAGTCAGAAGTTTCCGCAAGAAGCTCCGCTTGAGTTCGTAAAATTCCTTCTTTTTCCAAAAGTTCCTGCAAATACAGGGTGTTTTTGGGAAATGTAATCACTTGTGTCCTAGACTTTATCGTTTGTAATATCATATTTTCATTATTTGTTAACAAAAATACGACGACATCACTCTCAGGTTCTTCGATAGACTTTAATAAAGCATTCGCCGCATTCGGATGCATTTTTTCTGCATCACGAATCAAAACAACCTGCCTTGTCCCTTCATAACCAGCTTCTGAAAAAACTTGCGTTAACTCACGAATCTGTGCTGTTTTTATCGTTTGCCCTTCTGGTACAATGAGATGTAAATCCGCAAATTCCTGCTTAACAACAAGTCTGCAAGGACGACACTGACCACAAGGAATTCCATCCGTCAAATTTTCACAAAATATCGCCTGACTTAACCAAATTGCCATTTCAAAAGAACCAAAACTACCTGAAAACAAGTAGGCATGACTCAATTTTTTCTGCCGCAATATCGCAGAAAATTGGCCAAAAAGTCGGGGTTGTATTTCAGCTATCTCCATTAAAACCTCTCTCACTAGCAATCTTCTCGTCAGTAAAAATCAAAAAATACTCACTGACAATTTTTTTGATTACTGACAACACTTCCCTATCCAGTCGTGTTAAACTGACAACTTTCTGTCAGTACGTTTCAGGATTAGTCAGCTCAAACCTGAAGTAATTTGAGCTGCTTAACTACAGCTAATCCGTAGTAAAAACTAAGAACAGCTTGACATTGCTTGCGCAAACCTTATGGCACACAAACGGCACCACGCTACACTAATTGCATTTACCACTAGCAACTTCGACTTATCGCTTCAGCGAGTTGCGACTTCGACTAGACATTTTCGTGTCGTAGTGAACCATTTCGCCTTATTGCTTCAGCAAATTGCGATTTGAACTTGCCACTTTATAGGATAGCCGTTTGCGCTAAAGCAGCAACGGATATGCTAGTTGTTACACCTAGTGGGTTGCCACTGCGACTAGGTGCTTCAGCACCATAGCGAGCATGGACAGCGGCGAAGCAACGAAGTTGCGTAGATAGTGAAATCGACAGCGAAGCAAAGCGGAGATGGAACGAATGGACGCCCGTGGTATAAAATCCTATCGAATTTTGACAAAATAGCTTAAAATTTGCTGTTAAATCGTTCTCTTATTGCCGTTAATGCATCAGTAGTCACTTTTTCAAGAGACTGACTTGCATCAATCTTCACAAAGCGTTCAGGCTCTTTTGCTACAATCTCAAGATAACCCTGACGAACTTTGCGATGCATTTCTGCACGCTCAAGATCCAAACGATTAACTTCTTCTGAACGATTTTTCATAATACGCGCAAGAGCAAGATCTGTATCAATATCAAAATATAGTGTTAAATCAGGTTTCAAGCCATCTGTAGCAAATTCATTCAGCCAATTAACCACCTCAACACCCAAACCACGTCCATAGCCTTGGTAAGCTACTGATGAATCAATAAATCGGTCAACAATAACCAATTTACCCTCTCGCAAAGCGGGTAACATTTTCTCTTGCATATGTAAACGGCGCGCAGCCGCAAATAACATTAGTTCTGTTTTAGAGTCGATCTCTCTATTTTCAGTGCTCAAGATGATTTGGCGAATCTCCTCAGCAATACGAACACCACCAGGTTCGCGTGTGGCGACAACCTCTTGCTTCATTTTCTCTAATTCAGGCAAGATATTTTTTAAAACACTTGTTTTACCAGCGCCATCTGGACCCTCAAGGGTGATTAAAATTCCATTCATAGGCTTTATTATACCAAAAATCGAACATTTTATCCGCTTTTTTTTGAACGAAAAGCATCACTTTTTGCGTAATTTTACTAAAAATTGTATAATATATCTGAAACAGCTTTCTTTATTTGTCAATACAAATAAATGCAAGAAATATTCACTAATAAAAAATAACCTCTCTGAAAGGGCAACTATGAAAAAAATCCTTGTTGTTGACGATGAAAAACCAATCTCTGACATCGTAAAATTTAATCTAACTAAAGAAGGCTTTGAAGTCTTTACAGCTTTCGACGGTGAAGCAGCGCTTGAAGCTTTCAAAGAATTTCAACCTGACCTTATCTTACTTGACCTCATGTTACCAAAAATTGATGGTCTTGATGTTGCTCGTGAAATTCGCAAAACTTCTGACACACCAATTATCATGGTTTCAGCAAAAGATAGTGAATTTGACAAAGTCATTGGTCTTGAACTCGGTGCAGATGATTACGTTACAAAACCATTTTCAAATCGTGAACTTTTAGCTCGTATTAAAGCTAACTTACGTCGTGTCAATGCTAGCCCTGCTGAGTCAAATGATAATGTCAAAAAAGAATTGACAATCGGAAACCTCCGCATCAACCCAACTCACTATGCTGCATACAAAAACGATAAACAACTTGACCTTACTCATCGCGAATTTGAGTTACTTTACTATCTTGCACAACATCTTGGTGAAGTTATTACTCGTGAAAGCCTCCTCGAAACTGTTTGGGGTTATGACTACTTTGGTGATGTTCGTACTGTTGACGTTACCGTTCGTCGCTTACGCGAAAAAGTTGAAGACACCCCAAGTCGCCCACAATATGTTTCAACACGTCGTGGTGTCGGCTATTACATGAGCAACCCACATGATTAAATTTTTTCACTCAATCATCTTTAAAGGAGTAGCTATTCATCTACTTCTTTTTGTCATTCTTTTTGTTAGTCAACCTGAGTATAATATTGCTCATTTTGGTTCTTTTTTTGGCTACTATCTTTTTTCTTTACTTTTCGTATTATTTTTTGTTGTTCAACAACATCAAGCACTCCAAAATGTCTCTAAACAAATGGATGACATCAAAAATGGAAACTTATCAAAGAATAACCCTCCAAAAGGAGACAGTGAATTTACTGAACTTTATAACAAAATTCAAAGTCTTGATGAAAATATTGCGCGTACTCAGAACAATTTAGAAAATCAAAGAAATCAGCTCGATAGTATTTTGGCATATATGATTGATGGCGTTATTGCTACTGATCGACGCGGAAATATCATCATGTGCAATAAGTCTGCTCTAAATTATCTCAATACAACCGAACCTGAGTTGATGCAAAAAAATATTGTTGACATTCTCGACATTGCCAATCAATATAGTTTTTATGATTTGCTAGAAAAAGAGCCTGAAATCACGATTGAAACTCGTATTTCAAGTAACGAATTTATTGCCTTGCGCATCAAATTCGCTCTTTTCCGCCGTGAATCTGGTTTTATTTCTGGTATTATCGCCGTTTTACATGATATGACTGAACAAGATAAAGCTGAACGTGAACGACGTTTATTCGTTTCAAATGTTTCGCATGAACTTAGAACTCCACTTACCTCAGTCAAAGCATATCTTGAAGCTCTTGAAGATGGAGCGATTGACGATAAAGAAATCGCAACCTCATTTATCAATGTTTCATTAAGTGAAACTGACCGAATGATTCGTATGATTTCTGACCTTCTGACGCTCTCAAGAATGGATCAAGATAAAATTATACTAAACAAAGAGATGATTAACCTCGTTGCTTTCTTGAATTTTCAAATCAACCGCCTCGATAAAATTTTGGAAACCGACCCAAACGATTTTTTTACAGCAGATTTTACTATTGTACGCAAATTCCCAGATAATCCTGTTTGGGTTGAGATTGATACTGATAAGATTGCACAAGTCATTGATAATATTGTCAACAATGCTTTCAAGTACTCTCCAAATGGAGGAACAATTACAATTTCAGTAGAAACGCGTGAAAAAGATGTTCTAATTTCAATTTCTGACCAAGGAATGGGAATTCCAAAATCCGCTCTTCCTAAAATTTTTGACCGTTTTTATCGAGTAGATAATGAATCAAGAAACTCCAAGGTTGGAGGTACTGGTCTTGGACTCTCCATCGTTCATGACATCGTAAAAATGCACGGTGGGACAATCTTTGCCACTTCTTCTGGCAGCGGACAAGGAACAACTTTTAGTTTCACCCTTCCTTATTTACCAGAAAATAATGATGTCGCATCCGATGATTGGGATGAATTTAGTGAAGAATGAAGCCAAAACTTATTCATTCAAAGTTTAGTACGTGCTAAGCTTCAATAAAATAAAAAAATCCCATGCATTGCTTGGGATTTTCTGCTACAATAGTGTTTATGACTGAACAAAACGGATTTAAATACTCAATCTTGGCCTCTGGCTCAACAGGAAATTCTTTTTACCTTGAAACACCTAAAAAGAAGCTTCTCGTTGATGCTGGACTTTCAGGAAAAAAAATAGAAAGTTTACTCGCAGAAATTGACCGCGATATCCACGATGTAGACGCGCTTTTGATTACTCATGAGCATAGCGATCACATCAAAGGAATCGGTGTTTTGGCTAGAAAATACGGAATCGACCTTTACGCCAATACACTCACTTGGTCTGAGCTGGACGAAAAAAATGCGCTAGGAAAGATTCCTTCTGAGCAAAAGCATATTTTTGAAATGGGAAAAACAATGACTTTTGGAGACTTAGATGTTGAATCTTTTGGAGTAAGTCATGATGCCATTTCGCCACAATTTTACCGTTTCATGAAAGACAATAAGAGCTTCGTCATGTTAACCGATACAGGGTATGTTTCTGATAGAATGCGTGGAACTATTGAAAACGCAGATGGTTATTTGATGGAATCCAACCATGACATAGAGATTCTTCGTATGGGTGGGTATCCTTGGAAAACAAAGCAGCGTATTTTAAGCGACCAAGGCCATTTGTCTAACGAAGATGGTGCAGAAGCTGCATTTAATATACTTGGTAACAAAACAAAACGTATCTTTCTTGGACATCTGAGTCTTCATAATAATATCAAAGAACTTGCTCATCTCACAATGGATGGATATCTCCAACAACATGATGTTGATACTAAGCGTGAAGTTAATATTATTGATACAAGTCATGAACACGCAAGTAAATTATTCGATATTTGAATTTATCTTATAATAATATATAAAAAAATGCTCGGTTTGCCAGCGAGCATTTTTTTAGTTTTGGATTAGTATAAAAGATATTTTTTAGGAGTATACCCAATTATAACAGCATTTTCTTAAATGAAACTCAACAAAGAATATTTTTTATTTTTATTTTTTACGCTGTTAATAGGTGTTGATAATAATAAAAGTCTCTTGAATATTCAAGAGACTTTTTAGTTAATAATCTTCTACTTTGGTAATGAGTTTTTTACATCATGCCACCCATCATTGAAGGATCCATTGGTGGAACTGGAGTTGCTGGCTCTGGTTGATTTGCAACGACTGCTTCTGTTGTCAAAATCAATCCAGCCACTGAAGCTGCATTTTGAAGAGCAGAACGTGTGACTTTCGCTGGATCCACGATTCCTGTTTCAATCATGTTCACATATTCACCAGTAGAAGCGTTGAATCCTGTTCCCGCTGATGTTGAACGAAGTTTATCAATAACAACAGAACCTTCAAATCCAGCATTGGCAGCGATTTGACGTACTGGTTCTTCAAGAGCGCGACGTACGATATTAATTCCTGTTTGTACGTCACCTTCATATTCTAGGGCATCCAGAGCAGTGATTGAGTTAACGAAAGCCGTTCCTCCACCTGAAACAATACCTTCTTCTACGGCCGCACGCGTAGCATTAAGAGCATCTTCAATGAGTAATTTCATCGCTTTAAGTTCTGTTTCTGTGGCAGCGCCAACTTTAATAACGGCTACACCACCAGCAAGTTTCGCTAAGCGTTCTTGAAGTTTTTCACGGTCAAAATCTGATGTTGTTTTTTCAATTTGTGCTTTGATTATCGCAACACGATTGGCGATGGCATCTGGCATCCCAGCACCTTCAACAATTGTGGTGTGTTCTTTATCAACTGTTGCTTTTGCAGCTTGACCAAGTGCGTCAAGTGTTGCATCTTTCAAATCAAGACCAAGTTCTTCAGTAATCACTGTTCCACCCGTCAAAATTGCCAAATCTTCAAGTTGAGCTTTTCTGCGGTCACCAAATCCTGGTGCTTTAACTGCGACAACATTAAATACACCCTTGATTTTATTGAGCACAAGTGTTGGAAGTGCTTCCCCATCCACATCATCAGCAACAATAAGCAATGGACGATTTGTTTTCAAAATTTGTTCAAGTATAGGTAGGATTTCTTGGATATTTGAGATTTTCTTATCAGTGATAAGAATATACGGATTATCCAATTCAGCGACCATTTTTTCAGTATTGGAAACCATGTATTGGCTGAGATAACCTCTGTCAAACTGCATTCCTTCAACAACATCAAGCTCAGTTTGCATTCCTTTTGATTCTTCAATAGTGATAACACCGTCAGCTCCCACACGTTCCATTGCATCAGAAATATACTCACCGACTTTTTCACTTCTTGATGAAACTGTTGCAACTTGTGCAATAGCTGATTTATCATGAACAGGGATTGCCATATCTTTAATTGCTGCAATAGCTGCTTCTGTTGCTAATTCTATACCACGGCGAATTCCAACTGGATTGGCACCAGCAGTCACATTCTTTAACCCTTCACGGACAATGGCTTGAGTAAGCACTGTTGCGGTAGTTGTTCCGTCGCCTGCAACATCATTTGTTTTTGAAGCTACTTCACTCACAAGCTTTGCTCCCATATTTTCAAAATGGTCTTCAAGCTCAATTTCTTTGGCAATTGTTACCCCATCGTTAGTAATCAATGGTGAACCGTACGATTTTTCAAGAACAACATTACGTCCTTTAGGTCCCAATGTTGTTTTTACAGTATCCGCTAGAATATCAATTCCTCGCATCATTGCAGTACGAGCATCACTTGAAAATTTAATTTCTTTTGACATTTTTTCATCTCCTTTAAGATTTAAGGTGTGAAGATTGTCTGTTCTAAAATCACGAAAATTATTTGTTTACTCCTCTGGTTTCAAAGCTAAAATTTGTAAGCATATAAAACAAAAAAGTTAAACTACTCTATCTTCATTTTCGTTTAGTGCAGACCTCTCAACTTATTATTTAATCAGTTTTATATTAATCAAGAATGGCAAGTAGGTCACTTTCGTGGGCGATAAGATAGTTTTCTCCATCCACTTTAATTTGACTTCCAGCAAATTTTTCAAAGACAACTGTGTCTCCTACTTTTACTGTCGGTGCAACGAGTGAGCCGTGGTTTGTCGTTTTTCCAGGTCCTACGGCAATAACTTCAGCAATTTGCGGCTTTTCCTGAGCTGCAGCTGCAAGTACAATACCACCAATTGATTTTTCTTCCTCTTCTTTCACACGTAATACTACGCGGTCAAATAAAGGTTTTAACATGAGAATACCTCCGTAAGTTAATTTTTCTATTTTTGTTAGCACTCTAAGATAAAGAGTGCTAACTCTGATTATTATTTTATCTCAAAGGTCAGTTTTAGTCAAGAAAAAACTTCTTTCTATTGTGTATCAATGTGACACTGCTAAATTGATTATTATATTATATTGATTCCATCAGTAGTAACTGTAATCGGCACAACCTGTTATCAATTAATCGAGTGGCGGAGCAGTATCAATTTGTTTAAGATTATGGGTATAAACTTGTTTGAAGTGGTTACTTCATTGGTGGGGAGATTCTCTTTCCCCCACCAATGTTAGGGCACAACCTCTAGGTGTAACAACTAAGCGACCTGTACGCAGCTAAAGCTGCGACAGTCTGCTTAACATCAAAGATATGAAGTCACCTTGTCCCTGAAGTCTCAGCGCTAAAGCGCTGAGACCCTAGGGCAGTAGAACGAAAGCAGAGCTTGCGATTTCGCCTTATCGCTTTAGCGATTTAGAGCAAATGGACAGCGTAGCGAAGCAGAGATAGTGCTGCTTATCCCGCCACCTTTAAGAGGTGAGGGAATTGTCACTCCGACTAGGTGCTTTGCCTTTTGCTCTTGCTGCTTTAGCAGCTAAGCAAAAGGACAGCGCGTAGACCGTTCGTAGAACGGCGTGCGAAGCACGTAGCACCATAGCAAGGATGGACAGCGTAGCCCAAAGGGCGGAGATAACACTCACTTGCTAAGTTAAATATGTTTTCTCATCCATCTGATGTATTAGAAAGGTAATTCTTCGGCTTCGAGTAATATTTCTTCCGTCTTTGCTGCGTTTTCTCTTAAAGCAATCGTTGCTCTACTTTCAAGTAGGTCGTAGTTCATTCCCAAAATTTCAGTGACATAGTGTTTCTGATTGGATTTATCTGTATAGTTTCGAGTTCTTATTTCTCCTTCTACAGAGATAAGCGTTCCTTTTTTGGAATAAGAAGAAAGCGTTTCTGCTAATTTTCCCCAAAATACTACTGAGATAAAATCTGCTTCTCGTTCACCATTTTCATTTTTAAAACGGCGATTAACGGCTAATGTGATACGAGTGTAGGATTTGTCATTTGACGTCTTCGATAGTTCGGCTGAACTAGTGAGTCTGCCGATGAGCATTGTTTTATTCATTAAAAAAATTCCTCCTGTTTACTTATACGTAAACAAAAGGAATTTGTCACATTTTTTATCAAAACAAGTGCGTGCTATCTCCGCCTTATGGCTACGCTGTCGATGCTTGGTAAGGCACTACGTGCTTCGCAGACCGTTCTGCGAACGGTCTACGTAACTTCGTTGCTCCGCTGTCCGTTTGCTTAGCTGCTAAAGCAGCAAGAGCAAAAGGCATTGGCTGTAAGGCACTAAAGTGACAAGAATAGAGGCAACGCCAAGTGGCAATCAAATGGACAGCGTAGCGAAGATAGCGACTAGAGAAAATGGACAAATGTTTCACGAAACTCCCACTGAATAAGTCTTGACTTCATGCTTTCCACATCGTTTTAGAATCAAATTTTTCTCCCACTGATAATGCTTGGGAAAGTTCAATGATTCCTTTAACTTGTGGAGCATTCGGAAGTTCCAACTCACGCGCCGAACAAAGCATTCCAAAAGATAAAACTCCTCGCAATGCACCTGGGAAAATAAGCGTACCATTTGGCATCATTGCTCCTGGTAAAGCGGCTACTGTTTTTAAGCCAACTGTTGCATTTAGTGCTCCACAGACAATTTGAACAGGTTCTTTGAAACCAACATTGACTTTACAAACATGAAGATGGTCAGAGTCAGGATGTTCTTCCATTTCAACAATTTCAGCTACAACAAATTTTGGTTGCGCGTCGTAGACGAGCACTTCGTCAAAACCTGATTTTCTAAATTCTTTATTAAGAATTTCAACATCATCAGCTGACAGGAAAAGTTGTCCATTACGTTCAAGTTCTGTCAGTGCTGACAGAATTGATTTTGCTTCAAAAATGTTCCATCCAACAGTTGCTCCTGTTTCTTCAATAAAAACACGAGCAATTTTTCCTTTGCGCTCAAAATTGACTTTTTTTCCTTCATCATTTGCTACGATGAGCATCAAAACATCACCTACATGTGTATTGTAAGTTGCAATCATTCTATTATTTTCCTCTTTAGTTTTTGTCAGTATGCTGACAGCTTTGACATTGTATCAGAAACACTGTCAGTGTACTGACAGTGCTTTTTTTATTTAGCTGTTGCCAAAAATGTATTAACTTCTTCTTTTGTTTTCCGAAGTTTATTGACCAAACGTGCTGTTTCTTTGCCATCTTCAATGACAACAAAACTTGGAATTCCCATAATTCCCCATTCAACTGCTACGTCCATGTACTCATCCCGATCTACTTCAATAAATTCGAATTCTGAGTTTTCAGCCTCAATTTCTGGCATTTTAGGCTTGATAAAGTTACAATCGCCACACCAACCAGCTGTGAAGAAGAAGACGTGTTTTCCAGGTGCCTTGACAAGTTCTGCCAAATTTTCAATATTTTTAGGGATAATCATATTTTTTCCTCCAATATTTATCAAAAATCAAACTTATGTCAGTTTGATTTTTGTATTTTTCTCACTTGAGATTTCTAAAGTTTCTGCATTAATCTCAAAAGAAATAGCTTTGTTGCCATTCACGATACCGCCTTTGAAATACGCCCCGTGGTCTGGGTCTTCAAAAATCCATACGGCATCAATTTTCTCATCAGAAAAATGCTGTCGTGCTGTATCGGTCAGTTCACGAAGTAGATTTTCTTCCATAGATTTATAACCATGATAGACCACATGAGCGGTTGCTGCTCCTGCAACAATACCTAAACCAAACTTCAATATTTTTTTCATAGTGAAATTTTACCATAAATCCTGCTATAATTATAGTGTAAATCCTCAAAATCGTACTGATAAAAGTTTGTCAGTAAATTTTGACATCATGATGGTGTGCTGTAAGTTAGCGATTGAAGTGATTACTTCATTGGTGGAGGATTCTTTCTCCCCCATCAATGTTAAGGTACAACCTCACATCAAAGATATGAGGTCACCCTGTCCCTGAAGTCTATCTCGCTTTGCTACGCTGTCGATTTCGCTAAAGCGCTAAGACCCTAGGGCAGTAGAACGAAAGCAGAGCTTGCGATTTCGCCTTATCGCTTTGCCTTTTGCTCTTACTGCTTTAGCAGTTAAGCAAACGGACAGCGGAGCAACGAAGTTGCGTAGACCGTTCGTACGAAGCACGTAGCGAGTTGCGCTTTCGACTAGGCACATTCGTGCCGTAGCAAAGTGGAGATAGTGCTGCTTATCCCGCCACCTTATAGAGGTGGGAAAATTGCGATTACGACTAGGTGTTCCAGCACCGTAGCGAGCATTGACAGCGTATCCCAAAGGGCAGAGATAGCACGAACAAATACCTCGCACCTATCTAATACTGGTTAATTTCCAAAAATTCCTTTTGGAAATTAAAGTTCGCAGGTGAGAAAAAGCAAGGGTTTTCTCAATCGTCGCAAGGCACGCTTCTGTGAACGGTCTACGCTGTCCGCTTGCTTAACAAAGCAGTATATCTGCAGCTCAACTACTAAATCTGCTAACGCAGCTTCAATGCTGAGCTAGTATAAAGGAGAAAAAATGGAACTTTTCAACAAAATCAAAACACTCACTGAGCTTCAAGCAACCTCTGGATTTGAAGCACCTGTACGCGAGTACCTCAAACAACGCATGATTGAGCTTGGCTACACTCCCGAATTTGATGGACTTGGTGGTATTTTTGTCACTAAAGAAAGCAAAAAAGAAAATGCACCACGAATTATGGTCGCTGCACACATGGATGAAGTAGGCTTCATGGTATCTGAAATCAAAGCTGACGGAACTTTGCGTGTTGTTTCACTTGGTGGCTGGAATCCTCTCGTCGTTTCGGCACAACGCTTCACTCTTTTCACACGTCAAGGCAAAAAAATCCCTGTTGTGACCGGTGGATTGCCTCCACATCTTCTTCGTGGAACAGGTGCAACTCCTAGTATGCCAGCTATTTCAGATATCATTTTTGATGCTGGTTTTGATAATGCCGCTGAACTTGCTGAATATGGCGTTGCACAGGGCGATGTCATCATTCCAGAAACAGAAACTATTCTGAGTGCAAATGGTAAAAATGTTATCTCTAAAGCTTGGGATAACCGTTATGGCTGTTTGATGATTCTTGAATTACTCGAATTTTTGGAAAATAAGGAACTTCCGATTACACTGATTATCGGAGCAAATGTCCAAGAAGAAGTGGGACTACGTGGCGCAAAAGTAGCAACAACAAAATTCAATCCTGACTTATTCTTTGCTGTAGATTGCTCGCCTGCAAGTGATACTTTCGGAGATAACAATGGTCGCCTTGGTCTTGGTACAACGCTGCGCTTCTTTGACCCAGGTCATATCATGCTTCCCGGTATGAAAAATTTCCTACTTGATACTGCTGAAAATGCAAATATCAAGACACAAGTTTACATCGCCAAAGGTGGAACTGATGCTGGTGCTGCTCACTTAGCAAATGCTGGTATTCCTTCAACGACAATCGGTGTTGTTGCTCGTTACATTCACAGTCACCAAACGATTTTCAACCTTGATGACTTCAATCAAGCCCAAAACTTTTTGCGCGCTATCGTAAATTCCCTTGATGCTGAGAAAGTTGCTCAAGTCAAAAACTATTAGTACTGCGTAACTTTCAAATGTAGCGCTCGAAAGTTATCTCTACTTCGCTCCGCTATCCATTTGCTCAGCAAGCAAAACTTGCAAAAGTAAAAGGCAGTATATCTGCAGCCCATCATATAATTTGCTCTTGGTAAACCTTTAGCTTGTTGGTGACAAAGCAGATCTCAAAACTTAAACTTGGAGGTACTGTTGTTAGATAAATCCCTTCCTTTTTTCGACTTTATTATGAAAAGACCTGCAGGCTCACCAATCCCTGATTATCCACTTTTGGATGGTTTCCATGTTGTTAATTTTCAGCTTGGAGATGAGCTAGATTGGGCAAAAATTGAAACAGCAGTTGGCGAATTTACTGACGAAGATTTAGCACTTAAATATTTTACTGACAAGTTTTTGTCAGTGTTGACAGAAACAGAAAAACGTACTATTTTCCTTGAAAATTCTGGCGGACAAAAAGTAGCAACGGCAACTGCTTGGTGGGACTTTAAGGGTGATACTAAAGTTCCAAAGCTCCACTGGGTCGCCGTTTTACCAGAATTTCAAGGCTTAGGACTCGGTAAAAGTTTACTGACCGTTATTACAAAGAGAATGGTTGAGCTCGACAAAAATCAAGACTTTTACCTCCACACTCAGACTTGGAGTTCACGCGCTGTCAAACTCTATGAAAAATTTGGCTATTTCATTACTGACGAAAAAAATATTGCCTCTTGTAAAAATGACCACTATCTTGATGCTTTGTCAGTGCTGACAAAACTTTCAAAATAACAAAAACTTCGAAGAAAATAATATTCTTCGAAGTTTTTTCAATTTATTTTTCTGTCAGTATGCTGACAAAAAACTTTTAGCCCATCAGCGTTCAATTATTAGCTTTTTTTGAAGAAGAGGAAGGCGTTGTTGAACTTTTAGTGATTTCAGATTTATAGTTTGGCAAGATTTTACTCCATGCATCAGCTACATCTGAGCTTGAACCACCAATTGCAAAGTTATACTGAGTGACTGGTGCTCCAGCTTTTGTTGCCCAGAAACTAGTTGTAGTCGCGCCACTTATGCTAACTCCATTCAAGGCCCCTCCTGAGATTTTTCCTGCTTTTTCCCCTGTAGACACAAGAACCTTTGATTTTGTGACATTTGGATCTTTGTTGGGATCTGGGAATTTTTTATCTGGCCCAAAAATTGTTGGGTCAGCTGCATTAATCGCATTGACCAGATTTGCCATATAAGCCCCATTTTTAGAGTACGGTGTGAGTGAACCCATTGGAGAATTATTGTCATGTCCAATCCAACTTCCCAGTGTCACAGTAGGAGTTGAGAGCATCAACCAACCATCGGTATAATCATCTGTTGTCCCAGTTTTCCCTGTCCACTGCACATTTTGTGCCAAACTTGGATTAATTTGTGACAACACTCCATAGAAAGTTGACGTTTTTTGAGATGTAATGACATTATTCAGCAGATATTCCATAATCGTTGATGTTGCTTCAGAATAAACTTGTGTTGGTTTATTTTGGTGTTGATAGATTACCTTGCCTGTATCATCTTTAATGCTTTGAACAACATAATAAGGCTCATACACACCACCATTTGCCAAAGTTTGATAACCATTCGTATGCTGAACTACTGTAGGGTCAACACCACCACCCAATGGTAATGATTCTACTGAATAATCTTTAATGTCATAACCCATTTTGCTCATATAAGGTTCTGAAGATTTTCCTGATTTCAAAATATCTTGATAAGTCCAATAAGCCGGAATATTCCATGATACATCTAAGGCTTCTCCCAATGGCATCATTGTGTTGGACCCCTTCTCTCCAACGTGCATGATATCCTGACCTGAAGAATATTTCGCCGGATAGTTTGATAGCATCGTGGCTGACCCCATCAAGCCCATATCAATTGCAGGACCATACGCTAATACCGGTTTAATAGAAGAACCTGGCGAACGTTGAGTGTCAAACGCATGGTTATTCTGATTTTGAGCATAGTTCAAGCCACCAACAAAGCCAATTACAGCTCCTGTAGAGTTATCCATCAAAACATTCCCTGTTTGAACTTCACCAGTTCCATCTTGAAGCTCTCCCCCATGCTGTGCAACAGCAGTTTGCATAGCGCTATAAATCGTTTGATTAATGGTTGTAGTTACCTCATAACCATCATTTTGGAGAGCCTGTTCAGCCAAGTCGCGATAATGCTGTTTTGTACTGTCATTTCCAAGTTCAGTAGCCGAGACCTTATCACGCTGTACAAGATAGTCATAAATATGGTTTACCGCTTCAGTATAAGCAACATTGTAGAGATAGCCATGCTCTTGTGATTGAGCAGCGGCAGGTTGCAAAAACTCTTTCGAAATATCATAAACTTTATACTTATCGTAGTCAGCTTTCGTAATATAACCACCACGATACATATTAAACAAAACATCTTTCTGCCTAGACAGCCCGTAGCTCAGCATTTCTTTTGATTTCAAAGAACCATCTGCATTATATGGAGAATAAACGATTGGACTTTGAGGCAATCCTGCAATAAAAGCAGCTTCTGGAATGGATAAGTCTTTTGCTGATTTGCCAAAAATCCCCAGTGCAGCTTCCTGAACCCCTGCAATATTTTGTCCCTTATTATTTCGACCAAAAGGCGAAACATTCAGGTAATCTGTTAAGATTTGGTCTTTAGTCAAATAATTATTCAAGGCACGGGCATAAACAATTTCACTCGCTTTCCGTTGAAAAGTGACACTATCTCCCAATATTTGTTGTTTGATGAGCTGCTGAGTCAACGTTGACCCACCAGAACTTGTACCACCACCAACAGAGCCAAGTATCCCACGAACAACAGCCTTTGGAACAACACCATCATTTGTTTTGAACGTATCATCTTCCGTAGAAATCAAGGCATTCTTTACATTATTTGAGATTGCATCTCCAGCCACAGTCACTCGGACAAGGTCACTCGAAATATCAGAAATCGGCTGACCATTTGAGTAATTAATGACTGAAACACCATGAATATCATTGATTTTTGCCAACATTTCAGACTTAGCGGGAACCTTTGTTTTCTCCACAAGACGTGCAAAATAGCCTATTCCAGCTGCAGTACCAAATACTCCTAACATGACAAAAATGATACCAAAAATGACACTTACTCCGCGAACAACACTAAAAGTTGTTGACCAAGCTGTTTTACTATCACCAGTATCATCTGATTTTGCTTGTTTCTTTGTGTTCTTAGCTGAACTCGCCTTTTTCTGACGCCTTCTAGCCTCCATTTTATCTTGAAGTCGATTCTCTATTTCTTCTTTAGAATCAATCGGGTCTTTTTTCATGCCCCTATTATACCAAATTTACTCTAAATTTTCGCACGTTTCGGAAACTTTTTTGGTATAATTGAATTCATATGAATAAAAATGAGTGAAAAAAGATAAATTCCAGAACCTTTGCTATGCAAAGAAGCTTGAAATTTCCTATCTCCGTGCTTTCAGCACTACGCTGTCCATTGGATTGCCATTTGGCATTATGAGCTTTGCTCATTTACAGCCAATGCCTTTTGCTCTTACCATTTCGTCTTGCCAGCTTTGCTGGATTGCGATTTGAACTTCCGACTTTATAGGATAGCCGTTTGCGCTTTAGCGCTTACGGATATGCTAGTTGTTTCACCTAGTCGGTTGCCACTGCGACTAGGTGCTTCGCCTTTTGCTCTTGCTGCTTTAGCAGCTAAGCAAACGGACAAATGTCCTGAGGTCATGCGAAGCTATTTACTGAGGCACAAAGATCCAACTGGCATTTTTCATCATTTCTGAGCAATCGTGCTCACATCTTGGTATAATTGAGTTCGCACGATAGAAATGAGTGAAAAAAGATAAATCTCTCCAAGAAACTCTGTTTCTCTACTAGATTTCCTATTTTTCATCATTTCTGAGCAATCGTGCTCACATCTTAAACGAAAGGATTTAACAAATGAACATTTTTGACGAACTTAAAGCACGTGGTTTGATTTTCCAAACAACTGACGAAGAGCTGCTCCGTAAGGCGCTCACGGAGGGAATGGTTTCTTATTATGTCGGTTATGACCCTACTGCAGATTCTCTTCATTTAGGAAATCTTGTTCAAATTTTAACCATGCGTCGTTTGCAACTCGCTGGGCATAAACCCTATGCACTTGTTGGTGGGGCAACTGGACTCATCGGAGACCCTTCTTTTAAAGATGATGAACGTTCTCTTCAAACCAAGGAAACTGTCACAGAATGGTCTGGTAAAATCCGTAGCCAACTTGAACGTTTTCTTGATTTTGAAAATGGTGAAAACAAAGCTGAGATGACCAACAACTATAATTGGTTTGAAAACTTAACTTTCATTGATTTTTTGCGTGATGTTGGTAAATATTTCACAGTAAATTATATGATTAGCAAAGAATCCGTTAAAAAACGGATGGAAACGGGAATTTCTTACACCGAATTCGCTTATCAAATCATGCAAGGTTATGACTTTTACGAATTGAATCAACTTCATAATGTCACGTTACAGCTTGGAGGTTCTGACCAATGGGGAAATATGACCGCTGGAACAGAATTACTGCGTCGGAAAGCTGACAAACAAGGACACGTGATTACCATTCCACTTATTACTGATAGTACCGGTAAAAAATTTGGTAAATCTGAAGGAAATGCAGTTTGGCTTGATGCTGAAAAAACTTCGCCTTATGAAATGTACCAATTTTGGCTCAATGTTGATGATGCTGATGCAATCAAAATGCTCAAAATTTTTACTTTTTTGACACTAGATGAAATCGAAGCAATCCGTATCAAATTTGAAGCTGCACCACATGAACGTTTGGCTCAAAAAACTTTAGCAAAAGAAGTGGTAACATTGGTTCACGGTACAAAAGCTTACGAACACGCTGTCAAAATTACGCAAGTTCTTTTTGGTGGAGGAGATTTAAAAGCCTTAGAAGCTAAAGATATTTTGGCTGGTTTAAAAGCTGTTCCCCATTATACTGTCAATGCTGACCAAGATTTGTCATTAGTTGAACTACTGATTTCTGCTGGCATTGAAAGTTCTAAACGTCAAGCCAGAGAAGATATTACAAACGGTGCGATTTATATCAATGGTGAGCGCGTGACTGACTTGACCTATACTTTGTCAGCTGCTGACAAAATTGACGGACAGGTTACTGTAATTCGTCGTGGTAAAAAGAAAAATTTTGTACTCACTTATTGATTAAAATCATTTTTTCACAATAGCCTTGACATTGTGAAAGTTTCTGAAAAAATTGAAGTGATTACTTCATTGGTGGGGAATTCTTTCTCCCCCACCAATGTTAGTAGAACGAAAGCAGCACTTGCCAAGTTAAAAAAGAGCTTCATGGCTCTTTTTTCTCATGCATTGTCCCTGATAAAAATTTAAGACATTGTATTTTTTTTGTTAAAGCTTTATGTTATAATGTTATCATTGAACAGTTTTAGGTGATAAAAATGATAGATAAAGATATTGAAGAAAAATTAAAAACTCTTCGTGAACTGTATTTAGATAAACGCTCTGAAAATGATGATGATGAAAGTACACCAGAACTTGATGCTTTCACATCGCTTACAACTGAAGAAAAAGAGAACAAACTTCTTTCTCATATTGATATGATTTCTAAAAAATTAATTCATTTAGATGAGAAACTTGGTCAGTTGCGTTCCAAAAAGGCTTCAAAAACAGAAATTTCTGAGCTTAAATACTACATTGATGTCGTCAAAAATAAGAAATCAATTCTTGAGCAAAAATTAGACTATATCCAAAGCGGTGAATTTGATGCTGCTCGTAAAGATAAGATTAAACGTCAATTAACTGAACTTGAACTCAAACGCTGCAAAGCTTTGTTGACAAAAAAAGACTACTCAAAAATTGAAGAAAAGATTGCAGCTAAAAAAGAACAAATTAAAAAACGTCCGAAATAAGCGATTTGGTCCTTGAAAATTCGCTCTTTTGGTGTCAGTTTAACTTATCATTTTTGAAATAATTACTGACAGAAATCTGTCAGTGATTTGTGAGGTTATTTGTGTTGTAAAATATCGCATTATCCTACTAATACTGTTTAATTTCTAAATATTCCATTTAGAAATTACTTCACTACGCTGTCCGTTTGCTTAGCAAGCAAAGCTTGGCAGTATATTTGCAATTCATCTACCAAATCAATCTGCTACGCAGATTTAGAGCTGAACTAGTATAAACAATTCTTAATTTTATCAAAGCAGCACTATCTCCGCTTCGCTACGCTGTCCATCCTCGCTACGGTGCTAAAGCACCTAGTCGGAATGGCAATCCTTGAATTTCGTCCGACTGCCCTAGGGCGTTAGTGCTTTAGCACTTAGGCTTCTGGGACAAGACCACTTCGCCTTGCGACTTTAGTCGCCTAGAGCGAATGGATAACGAAGCGAAGCGGAGGTGTGACCTCATATCGAAGCTGTGAGGTTGTACCTTAAATTCAGTGGTGAGTTGAAACTCCCACTAAATAAGTCTTGACTTCATAAAAAGAAAGGAATCTATGCTCCATACCATTTTTTATGTCATCGTGTTCCTTCTAACACTCGTCCTGTCAAATGTCCTTAACAAAGTTTTCCCAAAACTTGCCCTCCCACTGATTCAAGTGGTTTTTGGACTAATTTTGGGTTTTTTTGGCGCTGATGAAATTTTACACGTTGCTCCTGAATTTTTCCTTGGCTTTATTATTGCGCCATTACTCTTTCGTGAGAGCGAGGAAGCAGATGTCAAACATATTTTAAAACACAGTAAAGTCATTCTTGTCCTTATTTTTCCCTTAGTTTTTATTACTGCACTTGGACTTGGCTTCATTTCTCATTGGATTTATGCTGGAATCCCACTTGCTGCCTGTTTTGCTCTTGGCGCCAGCCTTGCACCAACAGACGCTGTTGCCGTTGGTGCCCTATCTAAGAACTTTAGTTTCCCTAAACGTGTCATGAGCATTTTAAAAGGAGAGGGTCTACTCAATGATGCCTCTGGAATCATTGCCTTTCAAATCGCATTGGTCGCTTTAATCACAGGATATTTCTCCCTACCTGATGCTACGATGAAGCTTGTCCTCTCTGCAATTGGAGGGAGCGCTATCGGTTTTGTTCTCATCTATCTGAAAAATCTTATTTTAAGGCTTTTGGAAGATGTGGATGCTAGAGATGTTCCAGGTTACCTCTTACTCGAATTAGCCATTCCCCTCTCCGCTTTTTTGATTGCTGAAGAGCTTCATGTTTCTGGTATCATCGCAGCTGTTGTAGCAGGAGTAATGTCAGCAAATGGTCTTAAACGAACGACACTTTTCGATGCTCAAGTCGCAAAATTAAAAAGCACCATTTGGGACACACTCACTTTTATTCTAAACTCCATTGTCTTCTTCTTCCTCGGCATTGAATTATACCAGCTCGTTGTTCCTTTACTGATGAGTCCTGTGTACTCATCAGCCTATTTATTGTTGCTTGCTGTTGTCCTAACCATCGGACTATTTGCTCTACGTTTTGCTATTATTGCGCTATACTATTGGATTCAATCTATCCGTAGAAAACAAACCTTTATCGCTTACTGGAATGATATTTTACTACTTACTTTTGCTGGTTCAAAAGGTACTGTAAGTATTGCCACTATTCTCCTCATTCCTCGTAATGTCATTGATTCACAGCCTGTTCTTGTCTTTTTAGCCGCAGCGGTGACAGGACTTAGCTTTTTAGTTGGAATGTTTATTTTGCCTTTCTTTGCAATCAAAAAAGTCGTGAAAGTCAACAATATTTCTAAAATCTCAATTCTTACCGACGTTGTCGAAGAATTAGTCAAAGATAGTAAAAAAGCAAAAAATCCTCAAGGTTATCGTATTGCCATAGATGCCTACCAAGAGCGTATCCAACAGTTGATTATTGAACAAGAATCAACTGACTTAGCCATTGATTATAATGATTTGCAACTTTTGATTATTCGTCTTGAATCAGAAGGGCTTGAAGTCGCACTTCGTGAGAATAAGATTTCAATGTATACTTACCGAACTTATCAACGATACATTCACTCTTTAGAGTCTTCTGTTGCTCACTCTCTCGTTTCCAGTATTCAATTTATTTACGTTGTCATTGTACGTGGTTTTCATCTTCTTTTATCTAAACTCCTACATATTGATTTTGGTTTCAAAAAAACAAAAGATGCAATCGAAACCACTCGTACTCAAATCACAGAGCTTTATTTCAGTAATACAGAACTTATCTTGCAAGCCTTAGATAACTTACAGGGTGTATTTGATGACCAGCTTCTCCATTTTCTTCAAGCAGAACGGCTTAGAACCGCTGAAATTGTTGCAACTGGTGGGCATATCTCACGACTTGTGAATAAAGCTCAACCGACCAATTTAACAGAAATGATGCGCGCCTACTATCTTGAGCGTAAAGTAATCTTTGAATATGAGAGTTCGGGTCAACTCACAGCCAGAGAAGCCAAGGATATGCGTCTTAATGTTAATGTCCTTGAAGATTACACACTAGCAAGTAACCAGCGCAGTCTACTTTTTGACTTTTTAGAACGGCGTAAAAAATAAAAATATCTGTCAGCATACTGACAGATATTTTTTCATCAAAACAACACTAAATCTTGACTTCATTTTTATACTAGTTCACCTTTAATTTTACGCAACGAAATTATTAAATGGCTACGCTATCTATTTCACGCAAAACACTTCTTTCGCTTACCATTTCGCCTTGCCTGCTCTGCTAGACTGCGATTTGAACTTGCCACTTTATAGGATAGCCGTTGGCGGTAAAGACAACGGAGATGCTAGTTGTTACACCTAGTGGCTTAGTGAAATCGACAGCGGAGCAAAGAGGATATAGAGCGAATGGATACTCGTGATCCATTGACAACGTAGCACAGCGAAGTGACTTTTGAAGTGATTACTTCATTGAGTGAGTTAATTGAGAAATGCATGGAGAGTTATATGATTCTATAAATTATCCTGTACTAATGTTACACCCTACATTATTTACTAATATAGGAGAAAGTATCAACACTTTGAAAGAGGAAGTGCGAGAAATTTTTGAAGTTTTATAAGTTTCAGAAAAATTCATGTTTTTCGGATTATATGTTATTAATAAAATTTGTATATTGTGTTGCAAAGTTCAATAAAATAAAAATGAGGGCAATCATTTCTGAAAAACCTTGTTTATTCTGGAAGTAATGCTTTCATTTCGTTTAACATCGAAAAACCGAATTGATTCCCATCTTTTCGATTTTTCTTATATAATGCTCGGATAGTTTCCATCTCTTTTATTTTTTTATTCAATTTTACACTAAAATAGAATTATTGAAAAAATTTGCAACAAAACCAAAAATAGTATTATAATTCAAAAAGATAAAATATTCTGAAAAAACTTGACAGATGAAATTTATAGTTATACAATAATCATTGAATAAATTACATTTTTTTAATGATTAAGCACAGAGAAATCTGTTTTTAATAAATATAATCATGGAAAAGGAGGAGGAGCATGAAGGATAAAAAAATGTTCAAAGAATTAGAGCTTGATTTTTCCATCAAAGAAATTAAAACAGATGGAATGTTAGTACAAGATTCAAAATCACATGGGCACTAAAACGAAAGGCACATATTTTTAATATGTGCCTATTTGGAGAAAAAAATGGATGAAAGATTATGGCAAGAAAAAATAAATGGAATTTACATTTCTAACCTAAAGTCAAGAGATTATAATATTGTTGAGGCAACTCCCCCTTATTTAATAGGATTCAAAATTACAGAGAATTGTAATCAGTATTGTAAACACTGTTGGGCAGGGAAAAACAGTATTGATATGAACCTAGTTGATATAAAACTTGCTTTCGATAAAATAAGTGAATTGTCTCCACTTCACTTTACCATTACAGGAGGGGAAGCATTCGTCCGAGAAGACGTTTTTGAAATAATTGAACATGCTATCAAACTATTCCCCATGATTGAAATATTTACTAATGCGACCCTACTTGATGAAGTTAAAATAAATAAACTAAGCAAATTATTACGTAAACAAGATTATCTTCAAATCTCCTTTGATGGCTTAAAGAATGCCTATAATATTCAAAGAGGAGCAAATCATTTTGATATACTCATAAAAAATATTAAGATACTTGTTGCTCACAATATTAATATACGTCTCCATATGACTGTGACTGAATATAATATATCAGACATGCTGGAAACTTATAAATTAGCTCGATTATTAAAAGTTGATACATTCTCAATTACCTCGGTTTTTCCAATAAGAAAAGGAAAGAGGTTGGTGGATGGAGTAAACTCAGAGCAGTATGTAAACAATATAAATATGATCTCAAAGCTACATGATTCTGAAACAATGACATTTAGACCTTTCATTCCCATCAAGGAGACTAGTAAATTAGCTAAAAAAATAGATTATACAAGGGACATATTATCCTTCAATGATGATATCTTACATTGGGTAATTAATTCATCTGGGGAAATTTATCATTACTTAGATCATTATTTGTATGAAGAACTCAGAATAGGCAATATACATGAAGATTCTGTTTCTAAACTACTCAAAAGGGATCTGATTATTCAAAAGCGACTGGCTATTAGAAACCTAAAGTCAACAAGTTGTGAATATTGTAGTTTGTTTGACAAATGTCGTGGAGGAAACTATATATTCGGATATCCAAACATAGATTTACCAGATAGGAGGTGTTCTTTTGCTAAGGAAAAAATTTGATGAAATGGAAAACCTTATCACCACAGATAACCTGTTCTCTACTGCTATGTATTTAAAAATACATAAAAATAATATAGTGAGGCTATCGGCACCTATAAAAATAGGCTTAAAAATAACAGACGATTGTTTATTTAGGTGCCCTTATTGTTTTGTAAACAAGAACCATAACAATATGAGTTCATCTTCTTTGGAAAAAATCTTTAATAAGCTTCCTCAACTCCCATTAGAAGTCTATTTAACAGGAGGAGAGCCTACTAGGAACCCATATTTTAAGGATATAGTAGAGTATTTATATTCCAATAAAATTCAAATTAAGCTACATACTACGGGATTAATGAGTTTAGAAACCCAAGATTATATTATAAAAAATAGCAATAAATTTAAGAGCATTCAAGTTAGTATTGATTCAATAAAGAATTTTGATAAGATTAGAATTAGTAAAGAGGCGACTCCATTTATTAAAATTACTAATTTTATAAGGGAAGTCATAAATATTGGCAACGATAAGATTATTGTGAATACCGTTCTGAGTAAATTAAATAAAAACGATATAGATGATATCATTGATTTTGTCTCTAAAGAGAACGTAAAAGCTATTCGGTTTACGCCAATATTTTCTAATGATAAAAATTTAACTTTAAACGACCATGAAGATTTTAATTTCTATTACCATATAATAACCTATGCACATGAGAAGCAATTAAAAATTCTTGGTAGTCCTACTTGCCATCCGTGGTCTTTTGCTCAGCTAAATGAACTACCTCCAATTCCTGAGCTTTTCTGTCCAGCGCAGAAGACAGAGTTTGAAATTGATCCAAAAGGAGACGTATACCCTTGTCCATTTCTCCACTATTCGAAATATAAAATGGGCAATCTTTTAGTAGATGACTTTGAAAAGGTGTGGCACGGAGGAGTTGAAGAACTAAACAAAACTAAATGGAGTGAAGATATTACATGCAAAAAGTGTCCTGTTTATGTGGAGTGTGGAGGAGGGTGCTATGCCATGGCGGAGTTAAATGAAAAGAAATTTGATACGAGGTGTATTATAAATGAAAGTTAGTACGTCATATTTTTTGCGGTTCGAAAAAAACTTTGGTTCAAATGGTAAATTAATTGCATATGATATTATAAATGGAAAAATATTTGAACTCTCTAGTATATATCATGAATATATTGAGTGTTTTAAAACCAATTGTGACTTTACTGAATATCTAATTGAAAAATATAACTTAGATAAAAAAACTGCTCAAGAAAGTTGTGAAAAAATAGTTTTTAATCTAAAAAAAATGGGAGTAATTTGTGATTGATACGATTGAACTGAATGATATTGTAAAATTATTTAACAAAAAAAAAGTTCTTGATATACCAAATAAGACTTTTATACGAGGGAGTATTATAAGTTGTACAGGATTGAATGGGAGTGGTAAAACGACCTTTATAAAAATAATTGCTGGGTTATTAACCCCTGACAGTGGCACAATATCGATCTTTAATACTTCGGTTTCAAGCAAAAAATATAGAGATAGTAGAGCATTTGTCCTAGAAAGTGGAAAAGGGTATTATGAGTACTTGACTGCTCGAGAAAACATACAATATTTTTTAGGAATTAATAAAATATCTTATAAAAATAAAAAAGATAAAATAGAAGAGCTATCTACAAGGTTTAATTTTAACGAACATATGGACAAAAAGGTTTCAGAACTCTCTCAAGGTAATAGACAAGTAATGTCTATTATTATAAATTTAATCAAAGAACCAGAAGTACTGCTTTTAGACGAGCCAACTAATGGACTAGATGAGATAAGAATCAAGACTTTGGAAGACCTTTTGCTAAAAGCTAACAAAAATATGAAGACTACAATTTTTATAACCAGTCATGATAAACTTTTTGTTCAAAATATCTCTAGTCAAATATTAATATTTGACACTGGAAAAATAATAAAAGATGAGGTAGTAGGAATTGTTTGACATTTTTTTATTGGAGTTTCGAAGAGAATTTCACGAAATGATTAAATATAAAATCAATATAATTTTTGCTAATTTATCCCTATTCGTCCTTTTTATGGGATTGCTCTCTTACTTTAATTTCGGTAATAAAGAGCTTACATTTTTTATGTTATTTATTTGGTATTTCATAACACATAGTCTTACGATTCCTTCTTTTATTATGGAGAATGAAGTATTTGATGGAACGCTAAGCAGTCTTTTTCAAAGCAGAGTCGGGCTTTTAAAGATAATGTTTGAGAGATGCATTTTACAAATTATATTAGATTCTATGAAAGGGATTCCTCTATTTTTTATACTGGCACTGATACAAAAAATAAACATAATAAATTATAGAACAATTATTATCTTAGCAATTGCTTATATTGTTATTTTATCAATGTATGGTTTGGGAATCTTGTTCTCAGGATTGGTATTCAAATTTTCTAGAATATCAACTTTGATAGGTCTTCTGGGATACTTTATATTATTTTTTACCAATTTTATAGGGAAATCTATCTCATCTCCCTCCTTATTTACCTTTATTCTTCCATTTGATTTTTTAAAAAAAATCATTATTAATATTTTAAATCATACATATGCATTTAATATGATTTATATTTTCTTAATAATTCAACTTTCTTTTTATTTATTATCGGGGATAATAGGACTTAGACTTGCATTAAAACATGCACAGAAGCGGGGGTATTTATTTGTCTGCTGAATTTCTGAGATTTTATAGACAGAAAATCACTTTTTTATTTGATACTATAAGTGAAGTAATCTCTGAATTAATATTTATTGGAGGAATTTTATTATTAGTCATTAATTCTAAAATGTATTTTTCAACTACAAATTTTGCTCTATGGTATGTTACATGGTTTAGTATTAGACAATCAATAAAAGACTTACATATTGAAGTAAGAACAGATAAAATAGAAAATTTAAAATTACAAAAGAATAATATATATATGATTTATTCAAAAAGAATTGTTTTTTACATTTTTTATTCGTTACTTGTCTTGGTCCTTATATTAATATTGCTTAAATTACCAATAAACTTCAGCGGAGCTACATTCTTTTTTATTATTAAACATCTTACATTTTCTTTTGAATCTTATATTTTTTTTATATTTTTAACTTTTAAATTTGAAAGGATAGAGACTGCTCTGAATTTTATATATGTATTATCAATCTATCTATCTGGTATGGTTATTCCATCAAGAAACTATTCGTATTTAAATTTCATGAATAGTTTCTCGGGGATACTCTTTTTGATATTTTTCTCGCTAATATTAATATATATTATACACGGCTCTGTTGTGAAGTCAAAAAGATAACTAATGATGTTAACTCTAAGAGCTTGACTTAACACCAATTTTTTTCCTTTGTATAAATTATACAATAGTCACTCTAAGATTTAAGGATACCATCACAAGAACAGTGAGTGATTATTATGGATTACCTTTCAATATTAAATCACTATGCTATGAAAACAGGTTCTTAAACAGTATAGAATCGCTCACAATAGTCAACTGAGCTTCTACGGAGTCGTTAGAACAATTTAATACTGCTCAACTTTCAAATGTTATTACTGTTTCTAATTGGACATTACCACGAATTGCTCTTGAAATCATACAACTCGTTTCAGCACGTTCTGCAAGTTTGCGTGCCTTCGTTTCATCTGCTTCTGGGGTCAACTTTAGAAAAACGTGATGAATGATTTTTTCGTAAGTAAAAACACCGTTTGTAACATCAACCACACCTGTTGAATCCACTTTGAGATTTATTAGACCAATCGCATTTCTCTCAAGCATCGCAGCTAAAGTAATGGTGTAACAAGTACTGGCAGCTCCCAGTAGCATCTCGTCAGGATTCGTCCCCTCACCTGGTCCATCCATCAAGCTTGGTACAGATATTTTTTCTTTAAGCACACCCGCCTGCAAATTACCGACAGCATTGCGACCGCCTGCCCAATCAATCTCTGAATTAAAAATATGTTTTACCATAAAAAAACCTTTCTCATTGAAGTGATTACCCCATTGGTGAGAGATTCTTTCCCCTCCACCAATGCTAGAGTACAACCTCTGATGTAACAACTAAGCGACTAAAGTTGCAAGGCGAAATGGTCTTGCGACTTTAGTCTAAGCACTATCCCGTCACCTCTAAGAGATGGGGGAGGTGGCACGCATTTACTAAGTTAAAATTTACAGATAATGACAGCCGTTAATTCACCAAGGATAAGCTAATAACACTGCTCTGTCAGTAAGGATACCTCTAAAAACTGCTATTTTTAGAAGTATCCTTAAATAAAAAGCCCGTCAGTATACTGACAGACTTCTTCCGATTAGAAGCTTGCAGCTTCTGCTTCAACTTTTTCAATAAATGCAGCAAGAAGTGCTTCTGCTTGATCTGGAGCATAGGCATGACCTTCAATAGCGATTTGCTTGAAATCAGCACCCATGAAACCAAAAACTGATGACATATAGAAAGTTGCAGGATCTTTTCCTTCATAAAAACCACCATTGGCTTGAAGTTGAAGAACTTTTTTACCACCTAAAAGTCCAACAGGCCCTTCAGCAGTATATTTAAACGTTTTACCAGCAACATTCAAAGTATCAATCCAAGCTTTCAATTCAGCAGGAATCATTAAATTATACATTGGGTTAGCAATAACAACCTTGTCAGCTGTTACAAATTGTTCAGTATATGAGCTGTAAGCATTAAGAAGCGCTTGTTGTTCAGCTGTTGCTTTTTCACCTGCATACATTCCACCAACAAGTTCAGCGTCAAGCGCTGGAATATTTTCTTTATAAACATCAAGCACTTCGATTTCATCAGTTGGGTGAGCAGCTTTGTAAGCTTCAACAAAAGCATCAAGTCCTTTAAGTGACATTGAAAATTCAGCAGTAAGTGGGTGACCTTTAACAACGAGAAGTTTAGACATTTTTCTATTTCCTTTAAATAATTTTATCAAAATAAGTGCGTGCTATCTCCACCCTTCGGGCTACGCTGTCGATGCTCGCTAAGGCGCTGAAGCGCCCAGTCGCAATCGCAACACCCCTACCTCTTAGGTAGGGGATGAAGCAGCACTAACTTTGAATTTCGTCCGACTAAATTCAGTGAGGAGTTGCCCTTTTATCAGTCGCTTCAGCGACTAGAGAAAATGAACAAATGTTTTACGAAACTCCCACTGAATAAGTCTTGACTTCATTTGTGAGTACAAAAAATATTATATCAAACTTTTTTCATATCTTTTAAAAATTAGTACGTGAAAATTTACACATGTAAACATGCTGACAGAAAAAAAATTTACTGACAGAAATCTTGTCAGTAAAAAAACGGCCAAATTGACCGTTATCAAATCATCAGCGCACATTATACTGACAGAAAACAAACTCAAGCATTTTTCCGCTTTCCCACCAATCGCACCAAACCAAGAATCCAAGTAATAATCGTCAAAGTCAAACTAACAAAGAAAGCAATATGCATACCATTCAAAAACAGCAACGGTTGACTCTTAACATAAGTATTAACCGTATGCCCCGACAACACTGACATCGCAAGAAAAAGCGAAATCGTCCCCAGCGACGTTCCAAGCACAAAAGCAATATTACGTCCAAGCGAATTGACCGAGCCTGCGATACCGAGATAACGCTTCTCGACCGTTGACATAATCAAGGCATTGTTTGGACTTTGGAAAAATCCAACCGAAGCACCATGCAAAGCCAATGCCATAACCACAAAAAGCATACTCGAATGCTCATTAATCAACAAATAACCAATCTGTGCAAAGATAATCCCCGAAATTCCGATAAAAGTAATCCATTCCTTATTGAACCGATCTGCCAAAACACCTGAAATCGGACTTGAAACCAACATCAAAGCAGGATAAGCCATCATGATAATCCCAGCCACACCAGGCGATAACAACCGAAAATCCTGCAAATAAAACGGCAAAAGGATACTTACAAACATCCCAGCAGTGAAGTTCAACATCGCCGTAATGATGCTCATCGTAAATAATTTAGTCTTAAAAATTCCCAAATCAATCAGCGGATTTTCCTTGCGATTTTCTGTATAAACAAACAAAATAAAGAAAACAATCGCACCAATAAAAGCACCCCAAATCAAAGGATTGCCCCAGCCAATGATCTGTCCAAAATTGATTCCAAGAAAGAGCAAAACAAGACAAACAAACATCTCAGACGAACCAACGAAATCCACATCTCGCACCGTTCCTTGCCCTTTTTCTTTCGGCAATGCACGTGAGCCATACAAATAAGCTACAATTCCAATCGGAACATTAATCCAAAAAATATAATGCCAGCTTGCAATCTGCAAAATCAAACCACCAATCGCAGGACCAGCGATAGAACCTACCGATACAAACATCGAATTAATTGCTAAAGCACGACCACGACTCTCCGCTGGAAAAATCTCAGCCACCAGACCAAAAGAAGTCGCCATAAACATCGAACCACCCACAGCTTGCACCACCCGTGCAAACAAAAGCCAAGTTAAGCCACCACCAAAATCCAGTCCAGCCAAAAATGAGCCAATCGTAAAAATCAAGGCACCAAGTTTAAAAACATTCGCCTTTCCCAGCAAATCCCCCAGCCGACCAAAAATCAAAATCACACCAGAAATGACAATTAAATAAGTAGTCACAACCCAAGTCACCTGAGCCAGTGTCACATTTAGCTCCCGTGACATGGTTGGCAAGGCAATATTCACAATTGACCCATCCAGGGTAGACATAAAAATGAAAATTCCAATCGCAATTAGCGCTTTTACTCTATTTCCAGTCATAGAACCTCCTTCAAAAAATACCCCTATATCCAAAAACAAATAAAAATATGAAAACACGCAATTGCTCTTTCATATTTTTATCGTTTAGAGTAGGGACTCTACCATTTTATTCTCTAAAAATTTTAGAGGGCTTTCAAAAATAATGTCTTAGTCTATCCAATCGGCTACATTCCGCAGATGAACGACGAAGCGGAATGAATAATTAAGATTAGTTTAGAACACCTAAAATTTCAATATTGTTTAATACCATTAGTAATTATAGCCTTACTTCTTCATTCCGTCAAGTTCAAATGACTCAAGAACGGTAACTAAAAGCCCCACTATCGAGCGAAGCTTTCATCATTATTAAAGCAAGTCAGCAAACTCTTCAACAGCTTCTTCCTGGTCCCAGTTTTCACCAGTAATGGTCGTAAGCATAATACCAGCCACCGCTCGCTCAACCATTCCCTCAACATCCAAGCGTGCTTCATATTGAAGACAATTTTCAAGTTTAGGATTCGTCTTAGGGCTTGGTGGTGCAAAAACAGTACAACAATCTTCAAAAGGCAAGATTGAAAGATTGAAAGTATCAATCTTCTCAGCAATATCAATAATCTCGATTTTATCCATTGTAACAACAGGACGAATGACTGGCGTAGTGGTCACTTCATTGATGACTGACATTGAACCAAGTGTTTGACTTGCCACTTGCCCCAAAGATTCACCATTGATAATCACTTTTCCTCCACGTTCTTCACGGATACAATCAACCACACGCATCATAAACCTTCTTGTCAGCGTCATCAAATAAGCTTGTGGTGCCTTACTCTTAATTTCTTCTTGAATCTCTGTAAATGGCACTTCAATAAACGTGATTGAACCACCAAAAACAGTCAATTTTGCAGCTAAATCTTTCGCTTTCTTAAGCGCACCAGGCGAGGTATAAGGAGGTGATGCAAAATGAACCGCCTCAATTTCAACACCACGTTTGAGTGCTAAATACCCTGCAACAGGTGAGTCAATCCCACCAGAAAGCATAAGATGACCACGTCCAGCCGTTCCAACAGGCATCCCACCCGCACCTTTAAGCGTTTCATAGCTAAGATAAGCTGCATCTTGCCTAATTTCTACACGTAATGTAATATCAGGTCTTTTCATTTGTACCGCTGCATATTCAAAATGGTCAAACACAACATCACCCAAAGCCAAATTAAGTTCCGTTGAATCTAGTTCAAAACCGTGGTCTGCACGCTTTGCGGCAATTTTGAAAGTAAGACCCTTCTGATAAATTTCGCCAAACAATCCAACCACAGCCTCTTTCAAAGCCGGAACTGATTTTTCTACCTTGATAGATGGCGAAAAATTTTGAATACCGAATACTTTTGTTAAGCGGCGAGAAACTTCTTCATAATCTGCCCCATTCAACTCAATATGCGCTCTATCGCGTACCGCTGTAATTTTAAGCGATTCAATATCAGCTAAAACTTCTCGAATGTTCTTTGCCAGACGATTGATAAAAAATCCTCGATTTTTCCCCTTCGTTGAAAGTTCACCATAGCGAACCATAATTTCATCGTAAACTACCATATTTCCTATTTCTTTCAGATTTTTTCTGCGAACTCAATTATACCAAAAAATAATAAAACTATGTTCTATCTATCAAAATTCAAAATATATTTTCTAATTTTTATCAAAGCAAGTGCGTGTTATCTCCGCCCTTCGGGCTACGCTGTCCATCCACCACAGGTATCCATTCGCTCTAAACTGCTAAAGCAAGCAAGGCGAAATGGTTCGCTACGGTGCTACGTGCTTCGAACGCCGTTCTGCAAACGGTCTACGCAACTTCGTTTGCTCTTACTGATTCAGCGACTAGAGAAAATGGACAAATGTTTTACGAAACTCCCACTGAGTAAGTCTTGACTTCATTTTTTCAATCTTCTTTTGCTTTCATTCCTAGTATTCTAATACGCTCGGTTAAATTTTTTATAGAAGGTTGATACTCATCAAGATAAGTTACACCATAAAATACTCGCTTATATTTCTCTCCCAATCTTACAAAAGGAATTTCATTATTAATAAAGCGTTTTGAGATGATTGAAGCACCAAATCCAGCTTTCAGATGATTAACAATCAATTCATTACTGTTCATTGTAACAATGCTTTTCGGGATACTTTCACACTCTTTCAAAAATTGCTCTGTATAATGGTTGACCCCTGAACCTTTTTCACGAATAAAAAATAAATCCGATTCAAGATTCCCTGCAAGTACCAACTCGTCATCATAAATAGAAAAAGTGTTAGTCTGCGCTCCCATCAAAGGTTTTTCAATAATTCCCAAATGCAACTCATGATTAGAAACTAAATCAAAAACCTTATCTGAATTAAAAGTTGAAATTTCCATCTCCAAATGATTAATCTCTGGCATAAATTCTTGAAAAATTTGAGGCATTACACTACCGGCCACACTATGAGACACCGCAACTTTAAATGACTGTCGTTTAGAAGTGTTTTGCTGGAGATCTCGCTCTATTTTTGACCATTGCTCCAGTAAATCCACAACTCTATTATAAAGCTGGTTTGCCGCTTCGCTTGGGATAACTTCGTGATTTTTTCCTCTGAAGAAAAGGGAAGTACCTAGTTCTTCTTCTAGTTTTTTGATTCGTACCGTAACCGTTGGCTGCGAGAAATAGAGCTGTTGAGCTGCACGAGTAAAGCTTTTAGTCTCGTACACTGCAACAAAAGTTTTAAACAATGAAAACATTTTTAATTACCTTTTTTAATCAATATGATTATTATAATTTATTTTACAAATAAACTCAAGCGCGCTATAATCACTCTATGAATAATTTTATAAAGAAATCTTTTCACATAGAAAGATTAGGAACTCCTACCGCAAAATCTCCTGTCCAAACCCTAAAAAGAAATATTTGGCCTGGATTAATCATTTGTGCCATTATTGGTCTCGCTTGTATGATTGAGGGTGTTTATTTCCCAGCCCTCAGTGCAAATTTATTGGCAATTTTATTGGGATTCGCTGCTCGCAATCTTTTATCTATTCCAGAAACTCTTGAACCAGGAATTGGTGTAGCTGCGAAGCGTTTACTACGCTGGGGAGTTGCCCTTTTGGGCCTTCAAGTTTCTTTGTCAACAGTACTTGGTCTGGGCTGGGGAGTCATTATAACAGATATCTGCGCTGTATCCATTACTTTTGTTGCGACTTTCTTCCTCGGACGCTTGCTAGGTATTGATGAGGATTTAGTTACACTCATTGCCTCTGGATTTTCAATTTGTGGTGCTGCTGCTGTTGCTGGAATTCAAGGTACTGTCAAGGCAACTGAAGAAAAAGTGGCTGCTGCCGTCGCATTGGTTGTCCTATTTGGGACAATTATGATTGGTGTTGGTCCTCTTATTTATCATTTGCTCGGTATGAGTTTAGGAAATGGTGCCACCCTTATTGGAGGTTCGACTCATGAAGTTGCTCAGGCTGCTGCTGCCGCTGGAATTGCTGGTGGTGGTGCATTATTAACTACCGCAATCTTAGTCAAACTCTTTAGAGTCGCTTTACTTGCTCCAGTTGTTTTTTTACTAGGACTTTTCCGTCGTAAAGAAGTTGAGATTATTGATAAACATGAACTCTATCAAGAGGGAACAAAAGTGAAGCGTCCTGCTCTTTTACCTTTGTTCGTCGTTGGATTTATTATCCTGATGTTTATTGCAACGCTCAATATCATTCCAAAATCTATTGCTGCAAATATCAAGTTGCTCCAACAATTTTTTCTTACTACAGCAATGTTTGCACTAGGTCTTGGGGTTCATATCAAATCTCTGAGAAAACTTGGTTTCAAACCGCTACTTCTTGGTTTATTTAGTACCATTATCATCATTTTGGTGGTGTTGGCTTGCATTTCTTTGGGACTTGGTGCGCATATTTGATAATGAAAAAATCAGCCATAAGAATTTGACTGATTTTTCATTTTTTGCTTTGAAGTGATTACTTCATTGGTGGGAGATTCTTTCTCCTCCACCAATGTTAGGATACAACCTCTAGGTGTAACAACTAGCATATCCTTAAGGGCTGAAGCGCAAACGGCTATCCTATAAAGTGGCAATCAACTAAGACCCTAGGACAGTAGAACGAAAGCAGAGCTTACCATTTCGCCTTATCGCTTTAGGCGAATCGACAGCGCAGTGAAACGGAGATAGTGCTGTTTATCCTCCTCCCTTATAGAGGTGGGGGAATTAGCACGCACTTGTTAAGTTAAAGCATTCTCATTTCTATCAATTTTCCTCTGTAAAATCAGTGAAAATATGATAAAATAGAGAGAATAAAATTTACAAGGAGCTATATTTTGGCTGAAATTGAAGAACTTAATGACCAAATGAAAGTCCGTCGCGAAAAAATGGAAAATCTGCGCGAAGCAGGAATTGACCCATTTGGACATAAATTTACACGTACACATAACTCTGCTGAACTCCACGCAGCATATGACGACAAAACTAAAGAAGAGCTTCATGAGCTTGCACTTCAGGGAATTGTTGCTGGTCGTTTGATGACAAAACGCGGAAAAGGGAAAGTTGGTTTTGCCCATCTCCAAGACCGCGAAGGTCAGATTCAGATTTATGTCCGTAAAGATGAAGTTGGTGAAGAAAATTATCAGATTTTCAAAACAGCTGACCTTGGAGATTTCCTCGGTGTCGAGGGCGAAATCATGAAAACAGATACAGGCGAGCTTTCAATTAAAGCGAGCCATCTCACTTTTCTGAGCAAGGCACTGCGTCCACTTCCTGAAAAATGGCATGGTCTGCAAGATACGGAAACGCGTTATCGCAAGCGTTATTTGGATCTGATTTCTAATCGTGAGAGTTTTGAGCGTTTCTTGACACGTTCAAAAATCATTAGCGAAATCCGTCGTTATATGGACGGACGCGGCTATCTTGAAGTCGAAACTCCTGTCTTACACAATGAAGCTGGCGGAGCTGCTGCAAAACCATTTTACACCCATCACAATGCACTCGATTTTGACATGGCACTGCGTATTGCACTTGAGCTTTATCTGAAACGTCTGATTGTCGGTGGTATGGAAAAAGTCTATGAAATCGGTCGTGTTTTCCGCAACGAAGGCATGGACCAAACTCATAATCCCGAATTTACCATGCTTGAAAGCTACGAAGCCTATGCAGATTTCAATGACATCATGGATTTGACTGAAGGCATCTTCCAGCACGTGGCTAAGACAATCATCGGTAAAGAAGTGATTGAATATAATGGCAAAGAAATCAATGTGGGCGGCAAATATCGCCGTATTCACATGGTTGATGCGATTAAGGAAGCAACGGGTGTGGATTTCTGGCAAGAGATGACCTTTGACGAGGCTGTTGAGATTGCCAAAGCACATGATATTCATGTCGAAAAACACTTCACGACAGGTCATATCATCAATGAATTTTTCGAGAAATACATCGAAGAAAGCTTGATTCAACCGACTTTTGTCTATGGCCATCCAAAAGAAATTTCTCCACTGGCAAAAATGAATGAACAAGATCCGCGTTTCACTGACCGTTTTGAGTTTTTCATTGATGGTCATGAATTTGCTAATGCCTTTTCTGAATTGAATGATCCGATTGACCAGCTAGAACGTTTTGAAGCGCAAGCGCGCGATAAAGAACTTGGTGACGACGAAGCGACAGGCGTTGACTATGATTATGTTGAGGCACTTGAACACGGCATGCCACCAACGGGTGGACTTGGAATTGGGATTGACCGTTTGGTCATGCTTTTCACAGGGACAACTTCAATCCGTGACGTTTTACTCTTCCCAACAATGAAATAATAAAAAATACTCTCGTCAGGACTGATGAGAGTATTTTTTTATGTTTAACTTATAATATGCCGCTAACAAAATCATTTCTAAAATTTGTCAGCGATAAAAAACTATCAGTACTGACAAAAAGTGTTTTTGTAGTCTGTCAGTAAGAAAAAAGTTCTGTCAGTGCTGACAGAACTTTTTTACTGCTAAATTATTCTGATTTGCCAGAATTATGAGGGGTGCGAACACCACGGAATCCTTGAATACGTTTGATGTCTCCTGTAAATTCCATACACCCCAAATAAGTTCCATCAATATCACGAATTGCATAATAATTAATATAGCAAGTACGCTCTCCCATTGGGAACCATTGTTCATAGTGATCAGCTGAACCATCATGGAAACTTTCCAAAATCTTCTTGACCGTTGGACGAATGCGTTCTGGTTTTTCTGGATGTAGTTCGAGCAAATTTTTACCTAATTGTTCAACAAAACGTTGGTGCATCCGTTTTTCTCCATCAGTAAAGTAAACAAATTCATCATTGGCATCAATAAGGTCAATTTCAAATGGAATAGTGTTTAATACTTGGCGCAATAAGTGTAAATCCATCTTACCTGTGGGAAAATTCACGAAACCATCCTCAAAAAAAGTTTTGGCATCTTCTTCTATCAAATTACGTTCTTTCATTTCTTATCTCTCCGTTTTAAACATAAGCATATCTATTTCTAGGTAAGAAGCATTATCCAGATGCTTCTCATACTCCTAGATTACAATTTTGTTCATCTTTTCTTTATATTTTTATCAAAATAAGTGCGTGCTAACACCCCTACCTCTTAGGTAGGGGATGAAGCAGCATTAACTTTGAATTTCGTCCGACTAAATTCAGTGAGGAGTTGAAACTCCCACTGAATAAGTCTTGACTTCATTCAAATTCAAAGCTGGAATCAGCAATATAGACTTGGCTTTGAGGAATTCCGACTACCTTTATCTTTTTGTCACGACTAATAAAGATTGCTCCATAAACATCTGGATGATTCTCTAGCCAATCCTCAATTGGTTGATCTGCGAAAAATAGTCTTGTCGTCTCAATCTCGCCATCAATTGAGCGTTTTGATAAAACAGTGACACTTGCAATCTGATTATTGTGTGGATAGCCCGTTTCGGGGTCAATAATATGATGATAGGATTTTCCATCTACTTCCATATATCGCTCCGCAATACCAGAAGTCACAACTGAACTTTCCCCTGTCAAGATTTGAGCGATGGAAATACCATTATTATTGAGCGGATTGCGAATTCCAACGCGCCATTTTCTATTTTTTTGATGAGGAGCTTCTCCCATCAAAATTAGATTTCCACCAAGATTAATCATTCCAGAAGAAATCCCATGTGCTCGCCATAAGTCTTGAACTCGGTCAGCAATGTATCCTTTTGCAATGCCTCCCAAATCAATTTCCATCCCTTTTTTAGGAAGAAAAATAGAAAATTCTTCATCATTAAGAATAATCTCATCAGGGCTGATGAGTTCTAGACGTTCATCAATCTCCGATTGTTGAGGGAGTCTAGCATCTGAAAATCCAATATGCCAGAGTTTAACCAAAGGACCGATTGCTGCATTAAAACCAAGATGCTCTTGACTTTTTTCCACTGCAATTTTTGTCAACTGATACACTGGGTCTGAAACTTGCACAGCGTTAATTCCAGCTGCTTCATTGACCTTCATCAGTTCTGATTGGGCACGGTTGACTGTAAAAATATCTTCATAATGTTTGATGAGATGAAAGCCATCCTCCAACAATTGTTCATCAGTTGTTCCATAGATTGTTAAATCAATGACTGTCCCTAATGCCCTATATCGTTTTGATATTTTCTTTGTTGCAATTTTGTCTAATTTTTCCATCAGTGTTCTGACGCACCTGTTGAGGTATCAGGTTGTCCTTTAGCATCTGCAACTTTACCATGAGTTGATTTAGATGCCGAAGTTGCTCCATCTTCTTTAGCTCCTGAATGAAGTCCAATTTCTTCAATCCACCAACCATCACCTTCTTCGAGAATCTGTGCATAGGCTGATTTTACCGCCTCGTCAGGTTCCTCATATTCTGAAGCTCCCGTATCAGCATCTGAAATCACTGGGAATCCGAGATTCGTATCTTCAATCCACCAACCCTCTCCTTCTTCAAGGAGTGGTACTTTTTCTTCTTGATTTGTATGAGATGATGCTCCTGTACGATCCGTTGCTAACGCTCGCATTGGTTTCAATGTCTTTGTATAAGTCACAAAGTTTCCAAAACAGTGCTCCAACCAACCGATTGTTCGTTCATCTACCAGCTCATCACGACTATTGAAAGACTCTGCTGCACGCCCTAATAAAAACTGATTTGATGGTAAAACAAAAGCATCAAGTCCTGGCGAACTTAGAATTTGACGCAAATTTTCTTGAGCAAAGACAGTTCCCATATTCCCTAATGACACACCAACAATCATGACAGGTGTATTCGTCAATGGATGAAGTGAACCCCATGACAGCCATTCAATCAGTGATTTTAACCCTGCAGTGATAGAGTGGTCATACTCAGGTGTTGAAAAAATCACACCATCAGCTTCTTCTATTGCTCTTGCAATTTCTAGAACTTTGGTAGGAATTTCTTCAATGTCCTCACAAAAAAGTGGCACATCTGTAATCTCTACAACTTCAATTTGTGCTTGATTATTGAAGTGTTTTTTCATATACCAAAGTAACTTTCGATTGTACGAAAAGCTAGCATTGGTGCCGACAATGGCGATATATTTCATCCCATTTCCTCTTTCGCTTTGTAAATACATTGTAATTGTATTCCTTTTCACTAACTTTGTCAAGAAGATATTCAACATTATGTTGTTTTGTCAAATGATTTGTTTCTAGCAGATTTTAAAAGTATTTTAATGGTTACATTATGTATTTTTAGCTCTATATTTATTAGGTTCAATACTGATTTTTTCTTATTTTATCTGTAACATAACTCAACCATTATTTTACAAAAATATTTCATAATAAAAACTCCCACATTTAATGTGCGAGTTTCTTTTTCTTATTGTCTGGAAGATTTAAAGCTTCATTCATTAGTAAAATACCTATCAGTAAGCCAAATAAAGTGCTGATATAATATCCTGGAAGCAGGAGCTTTCCCATCATATTTAGAGAATTTACTACATTTGTAGCATCTAAATGTAAAACTTGACTATAAGTAAATACACTAACTACTGTAAAAGCTGTACCAACGAAAATATTATAAATTCTATTTTTTCCACGCATGATGTAATAAATGATGAACAAGATGACTAAAATCAAATACATGACCCAGTTTTTCTTTACAAATTCAAATCCAAAATGCGCTTGAAAATGATAAGTTTCTACACTTATTAGCTTCATGTAAGGTAATAAATAACTTAAAACATATAATATGACTAAACTTTTAAAAAAATATTTTTTCATTTTTCCTAATTTTATTCATAGTGAATTGCGCTCTAGAGTTCGACTACAATATCAATTTTTTTCATTTTACAGCATATTAAACAATTTTTAAATATACTGATTCATGTCTATCTAGGCATATTTAGTACAAAGGAGGCTTCTACGCAAACAAATCAATTTATACTAATTACTTATTTTCTGCTGCAAGTTCATCCAGTACAATCTTTGATTCTTTTTCATGTTGTTCGTTTTCTGCTGGTTTCAGATTGAAGAAAGCTCCAACAACAATGATAATCAAGATAATAACTCCTGCTGTAAACACAAGGTCTGGAAGCATTCGTGCCCATAGCAATCCTGAAACAAGTGGGCTATGGTAGAAACTCGTCAGGCGAGCATGCCAATAACCGTGTTCAACTGCATCTGTCAATTGCATATATCCTACTGGAAGCAAAGTAATCACTAGCATCCCAAGAAGTCCCATATTTGTCAACCAAGCAGACCAGACCACCATCTTTTCTCGTTTTGGTGTCCAATATTCTTTCTTAGATACTGAACGCATTGTATAAAGTAGGATTGCAATTGAGAACATTCCGTAAACCCCAGCCATTGAGCCATGAGCATGAGCTGATGTCCATGTTGTTCCGTGTTCAAAGTAGCTAATTGCTGGCAAGTTAATCAAAAAGCCAAGCGCACCAGCGCCGAAAGCATTCCACAATCCTGTAGCTGCAAGGAAAATGAATGTTCCTTTATAAGGGAACTCTACCCCTGAATCTTTGTAAACTTTATAGTGCGTATAAGCTTCCCAAACCAAAAGACAAAGCGGAACAACTTCAAGTGCTGAAAACGATGAACCGAGCGCGAGCCAGATAGAATTGTCTCCCATCCAATAGTAGTGGTGACCGATACCAACGACACCCGAACCCAAAAGCAAAATCATTTGGAAATAAAGCGCACGAATGGTTGATTTAATTGTTGTCAAGCGCATATCAACCATGAGCCAACCAATAAGAAGAACAGCGAACACTTCAAAGACACCTTCAACCCAGAGGTGAACAATCCACCAGCGCCAATAGTCTGCGAATGTAACGTGTGAGTCTGGCATGATGAAGAGAGAAGCAACATAGAACGATGGAATAGCAAGTGCACCAACAAAGAGCATTGTTGCTAAGTACTTTCTATCAAAGAGATAACTCGTTTTTGCTTTTTTACGAATTGCAGGGACAAATCCACGACCAAGGATAACTGCCCAAAGCACCATCCCGATGATAAAGAGAATTTGCCAAAATTTACCAAGTTCGATATATTTCCAGCCATATTGTCCAAAGAGCCACCAAACTTTACCCATCCAGCCCATTGTTCCTGCCCATTCGCCAAGCATTGACCCTGCAACAACGATGATTAATGCCCAAAATAATAAGTCAACGAGCAAGCCTTGACGTTTAGGTTCACGTCCAAGAACACGAGGGACAACATAAATTCCTGTGGCAAGCCAAGAAGTCGCTACCCAGAAAATAACAAGTTGCAAATGCCATGTCAAATCAACTGGAAATGGGAAGATATTTTGGATATTCCAGCCAAAGAAAGAATTTTCGGCGTAGAAGTGACTCATTAATTCCCCAAGCATGATTTGAACGAGGAAAAGGAGGACGACAATCACAAGGTATTTAGCAACTTTACGTTGTGAACTTGTGATTGCTTTATCTGCATCAATGATAGGCAAATCTCCCTCAGCATAACGGTCTGCCATCTCAAGATTGTAGCGACGTTCGTACCAGATGATGATACCAAGACCTGCAACAAGGATAGCTACTGAAATCGCTGACCAAGTGATTGCTGTCATTGAAACATTGTTCCCTGCCTCAAGGTCATATGGGAAATTATTGGTATAGGTTGAACCTCCTTCAGGACGCTCGGTTGAAGATAACCATGCGCCCCAGAAAAAGAAATCAGCAAGGTAATCCACTTGATTTCCTTTGGCTTGATAAGCTCCTGCATCATGTGCTTTAATCAAGTTTTCTGGCAAGCCTGCTTCTGTGGGATTGTTGATGAACATTTTGTGATAATATTGTTCTTCGTATTTGAAACCTGCAGCTTGTGCATCGGTCAAGACCAATTGGTGAGTTTTGGTATTGTAACGATTTTTCTTGATTTCTTTAACCACTTGACCTTTGATACCTTCTTGTTGAATACCAGAAAGGTCTGACCAGTTTTTATTGAACAACTTTTGGGCTTTATATTTATACATTCCTTGAATATAAATATGTAACGCTTCTGAACTGTAGTCAGGGCCAAGATAAGCGCCATCTCCAAGATATGAACCATAGTCGCCAAGGCCATAGCGTTCGTAAGTCGCTTGGCCTGAGATGAGTTGCGTTTTGGTTGCTAAGGTTTTGCCCTGCTCGTTTACAATTTGAGAAGGACGAGGTGCTTCATTTTTGAAAATTGAAAGACCACCAGCAATGAGGATTGAGAATGTTATCACTAATGTGATAAATAACACATTTCTCAAACGCGCATAGGGGTTCTTTTGCATTTATTTACTCCTTTAAGATGTGAGGACAGCTCGTTCAGAAGCGTAAAAAATAGGAAAATTGAGCTTTTGCGCTCGCACAAGTTCTTGATTTTATCTTTTTTCCCAGCTTCTAGCCGTCCGAACTCAGTTGATTAAGATGTGAGAGGCACTCGGTAAAAAGCGTAACGAGTTACTACTCAGCTTGGTGCTCTAACGCCATAGTGAGAGTAGACGACGTAGTCCAAAAGGATAAGAAATTATAAGTTCGTGTGAACGTACAGTTTTAGCTTTTATCTCTTTTTGACGATTTTGAGCGACCCAAACTTGATGATTATACTAATTCATCTCTAAATCTACGTTAGCAAATTTAGTAGTTGAACTGCAGATATACTGCCTTATGCCTGCACGAGAGATGGTTTGCAGAAACGCAAACTTTAATTTCTAAAAGGGACTTTTAAAAATTAAACAGGATTCGATTTTAAAGTGATTACTTCATTGGTGGGGATTTAGCACGCACTTACTAAGTTAAAATAATGACAGATCCGATTTATTGATAAATAATTTTTATGAAAACTTGTCAGTATACTGACAGAAAATTTTTTGGTTCGGTTTTGATAGAAATTGAAAAATTATTGATAATTTCTAATTCTGTTATTCACTCATGAGTGTCTTATATCGTTTCTATCCTATAAGATTAAAGCGTATCCTTATCGATTTTTACAACAAATCAATCAGTAGAACGAAAGCAAAGCTTAGTGTTGCTTATCCCTCCACCTAAAAGAGGTGGGGGATTTGCCATTCCGACTAGGTGCTTTGCCTTTTGCTCTTGCTGCTTTAGCAGCTAAGCAAACGGACAGCGGCGTAGACCGTTCGTAGAACGGCGTGCGAAGCGCGTAGCACCATAGCGAACCATTTCGCCTTGCTGCTTTAGCAGATTAGAGCGAATGGATACCTGTGGTGGATGGACAGCGTAGCCCAAAGGGCGAAGATAGCAGACACTTGCTTGGTTAAACTTACAGAAATTCCACTTACCATGGTGGATAATCAGTTTTTAATTTTATTCTCACTTTGTCTTCCTTTCTATCTTTTTGCAAGTGAGCTGTGCCTGATTGTATGGATTGCCAAAAGCAAAATAACAGCCACACTGAGCAAAATTTCCAACCAATTGGGCTGTAATAAATAATGATGCGTCAGCGTTTCTGTCAGTGCTGACAGAAGTTGTGTCAGAAAGAAATTTGCGGAAATAATTCGAATAATACCTGTCATTTGAGAAAATGGAATCATCATTCCTGATAGAAAAAAGCTGACAAACATAATGGGTAGGCCCAGACTGCTCGCGATGGCAGGATTTTTAACTCCAAAACCAATAATGATAGAAATGAGGAAAAATGGAAGGGCATAAAGATATAATTTCACATAATAAAGAAGCACGACACCAAAATCAGGAAGCTGATAGTGATAGGCAAACACTGCAATCGCAAGGATGACAAGGCTTGATAGAAAAACAATAAGGACAAAGCCTAAAATCTGAGCAAGAAGATAGACATATTTATTGGCGCCACGCCTCTCCAACATCGAGTAATATTGGTCAGCGTTATACTTAGAAATCTCTATTGAAAGACTTGCAATACTTGCTGATAACACCGCGTACATCATGATAATTCCTAAATTTTCTTGTAGATAGCTCGGATTATTTTTTGCAAAAATGACCGAAAATGCAATCATCAGAAAGATTGGAAAACCAAAAACGAAAAAAAGTTGTATCGGAACTCGAAAGCGTAGTTTGAGCTCTGTCATCAGATATTTTGAAAAATTATTCATTTTATATTACTTATTAATTTCTGTCAGTATACTGACAGCTTTCCAGTGGTTAATTTATATTGATTCATCTGGCATTTTCGTAAAAACCTTAGATGAATTGTGTGCCTTGTAAGTTGATTTTTGGACACTAATAAACTGACAGAAATTCTAACATTTTCTGTCAGTAAAAAAATTGATACAAATCAATGTTTTTTCAACAAGAATGTTCTGTCCTTGCTCCAAAGCGACTAAAGTAGCACGTCAAAGTTTATTAAATCATTTTCCACACCTCTAATCTGAAATGATTTCACCAAGATTTCTTACAAAATCACGTTCATATTTTATAATTTCCTCATATCTCGTCCCCAAGATATCTGGTATTTTATCCTTTGAAATCTTATAAGTCCAAGTTTTTTCATCAATCAACTCCTCTGTCAAATCAACTTGTAAACGGTCAAATTGCACCAAAGAAAAGTTAGTCTGAACTAGTTCATCACGTGTAAAGTCCTGTGTGATTCGTCCATTAGCAACAACGACAAAACGATTACACAGACGCAAAGCTTCTTCAATATAGTGAGTGACAAGAAAAAGTGTCGCCCGACTTTCTTCGAAAACTTCTGATAAAAAACTCAATAATTCATCTCTGGAATTATAATCTAGCCCCGTTGTAATTTCATCAAGAAAGAAATATTCAGGATTATTTTGCATCGCTGAAATCAAGAATAATTTTTGCTTTTCACCACCAGAAAGTTTAGAAAATCGCTTATCCAAAGCTTTTGTTAAATCAAAATGTTCAACAAGTCCTAATCCCTTTTCAAAATTCTCTGGACTTTGTGCCAAAACGTGTAGCGCTTCTTTAATCTTTAACTCACTCGGCAAATTCTCATGCTGCATGATATAACAGCGATTTTGATTATTAATCTCAAAATCTTCGTCTTCAATTTTTCCTGCTGTGGGTACTAAAGTTTTGTTGATTAAGTTTAAAAGTGTTGTTTTTCCAGAACCATTTTGCCCTAAAATCGCGATACGTTCGCCTTTATTGACCTGCAAATTGATAGATTGTAACACTTCCTTATCACCAAATTTAATGGCTAAATTCGTAATTTTCATTTTTTTCTCCAAAATAGAATTTACCACTTTTCGTCAGTAAAAAAATTGATACAAATCAAGTTTTTATTATTTCAAGACAAACAAAAATGCATCCGAAGATGCATCCTATTTCATCAGCGAAGCAAGCCTGTTCGTAAGCTCGTCACACCATTTTCCAAATAAGCTTTTAAGCAAGCTAGAACAAAAGTCCAACCTCCTTTTCCGCCCATTAGATTATTTATAATTTCCTCATATTCATAAGTACGAACCTCAGCAAGGACTGGGTCTGTCAGCAACCGTTCATACTCTTGGAAACCAACTTCTTTTACCTCAACAATCGTTTTCTCATCAACCTGCATGAAACTAATCGTAACTGCCCGTTCATCAGAAATCGGCCCCCAAGTCAATAAAATTCGACTATTTTCTCGAATATCCATGACTTGAATCGGTACATTAGCTTCAAATTCCTCATAGCTCAGTATTATTGTTTTTCCTTTTTCCCAACGTTCCGAACTATTTGAAAACCAAAAATTTCCTATCTTTTCAGGATTGACAAAAGCATCAAAAATCTCCGAAGCGGGAGCCGAAATTTCCATCCGTGTATTTATTTCAATCATTTTTTTCCTTTTTCACAAAATAATTTACTGACAGTTTTCTGTCAGCACTGAAAACTTACTGACAAAGTTGTCAGCAAATAAAAAGAGCTTTCGCTCTTTATTTTATCATATATTATTATTTTTCTCGGCTCAAATCTACTTCTTCAAGCGGAATAATTTTTGTATTATATTTCCATTTATATCCAAAATACAAAATAAGAAAGATTGGAATAGCAGCGTACAATGCAAGCCCTTCGCCCCAATGACTACTAAAAAGCATAGAAGGATCCAAATTAATCGCAATAGCTGCAGTCATCAAAAGCGCGACCATTGGTCCAAAAGGAAACCATTTTGCTTTATAAGGGAGATCTTTCAAATCTTTTCCTTGTGCGACATAGGCACGGCGAAAACGAATATGACTGACAGAAATTCCAAGCCATGCCAGAAAACCTGTCAGTGATGACAAATCTACCAAAAATAGATAAATTTGAGTTCCAAAAATTCCTGTTAAAAATGTGATAAAACAAATGACTGCCGTCGCAAGCAAAGCGTAAAACGGAATACCATTTTTAGCAGTACGTCCAAAAAATTTTGGCGCCCCGTTCTCTTGTCCTAGTGAATAAAGGATACGCGTAGAAGCATACATCACAGAGTTTGCAGAAGAAATAACCGAAGTTAAAATCACAGCATTCATCACAGAAGCCGCGAGTGCAAAACCAATGTTTTTAAAGACAATAGTAAATGGGCTCATGACTGCCGTTGAGTTTGGATTGAGTAGTCGTGGGTCTTTAAAATTAATAATCGCCGCAATAACAATGATTGAAAAAATATAAAAAAGTAAAATCCGCCAGAAAATTGAATTCATCGCTTTCGGAATAGATTGTCCAGGATTTTCTGACTCACCCGCAGTTACACCAAGTAACTCTGTCCCCTGAAAAGAGAAGCCTGCAATCAATAACACTCCAACAAATCCAGACACACCCCCAACAAATCCATGATTGCCAGCAGTCAGATTAGCTGCCACATCAACATTGCCTTGCCCTAAAACACCCACAATCGTTAAGATACCTATAATAAGAAATAGAACAATAGTAATTACCTTTATCGTTGAAAGCCAATATTCCGTTTCACCAAAAGCTCCCACGGCAAGAACATTAATCACAAAAATCAAGATTGTTGCAATTCCAGAAAAAATCCATGAAGGAATATGAGGAAACCAAAATTGAGTAATCAATCCAGCCGTTGTCAAATCGACAGCGATTGTAATTGCACCATTAATCCAATAATTCCACCCCAAAGCAAAACCAAACGCTGGATCAACATATCTCCCTCCATAATCAGAAAATGAACCTGATGTCGGAAGATAAGTCGCCATCTCACCCAATGAAGTCATTACAAAATAAACCATAATCCCAATAAAAACATAAGCAAGCACTGAGCCCCACGGTCCAGCTTGACTAATCGTCGCCCCAGAAGTCAAAAATAGACCCGTACCAATCGTACCACCAAGAGCAATCATTGTAATATGGCGCTGTTTAAGGTTGCGCTTCACCTGATTTTGATTCTCCAAAATATTTTCCTATATATTAATTTTTTTCTATCATCAACCACTAAGTTTCGTTAGTATGACTTATATATTCTATCACTTTTATGACTTTTGGTCTCAAATCAACAGTTTTATCGAAGTAAGTGCGTGCTAACACCCCTACCTCTCAGGTAGGGGATGAAGCAGCACTAACTTTGAATTTCGTCCGACTAAATTCAGTGGGGAGTTGAAACTCCCACTGAATAAGTCTTGACTTCATGATTCTCTCACTTTAAAAAAATTTAATATCACAGTCACCACTTTGCTCATAATAACACCAGAGTTCTGAGGCAAAGTCGCCTTCTGCATATCATGGAAGTTAAATCATAACATCATCTCTTTTTTGTTTACAACAAATCACCTACAAAGATATTTCTTCAACTTCTCCCAAAATTCTAGCGCCTCGCTTATCAATTATAGCAGTAATCCACTTACCCGAAGGCTGTCTTAAACCTAACTCGACAAAGTTCCCAAACTTTTTATACTCCACCATTGCCACAGCCATCGTTCCTGAACCACAAGCTGTTTCACAAAACAGAGTATTGATTTTTTTAACCCAAACCACAGGATATATCTCATCATCCTCTACAAAAACAACCCCTAAGCATTCTTCTACAGTTTCCTTATACTTATCAATAAATTTCATCGCCGTGTGCTTTGGATTTTGCGGATATCCTATCGAAACAAGATGAGTAATCCCTTCTAACTTCACTTCATATAGATTGTTAGTCAGTTTTTTCACACTTCTTTCAATTGAATCAATCAGTGGAATCTCTGACCAAACTTGTCCATTCTCCATTCCTACACTGACCTTTCGCTTTCCCTCACAAACTTCCAAATCAAGCACTCCATCTGTACCTCCTAGATAATAAAATGCTGCGCAGCGACTTGCATTACCACAAAACTCACCTCCTGCCATTGAAAGCTTAGGAGATTGACGAGTCGTTATAAATCCAACTTGTTCTACATTTGGATATTGATTCATAATTACTCTATTAATTTCTTGACGTTCTTTTTCGGAAAAGTCATCCCCCTCAACAAGGGCAGTGTCATTTCCCGAAGGACGATAAATGTGATAATTATAGTTCATCGTAGTAACTCCTCCTGATAAGTAGTAACATGATCTAAACACTCTTACTTTGAATTTTGTCCGACTAAATTCAGTGGGGAGTTGTCCATTTTCTCTAGTCGCTGAAGCAACTAGAGAAAATGGACAAATGTTTTACGAAACTCCCACTGAATAAGTCTTGACTTCATCAACTATTTACTGAGAACTTTGCTCAATCAGCTTCTCATAAATAGTTGCAACACGCTTCAAAGATTCTAGTGAAACATATTCGTCTGCTTGGTGTGAGGTATCTGGACCTGCACCATAGATGATACGTGTTGTGGTCTGAGGAAGAAAGCTTGCCTCTGTCATACCATCATCACCCTCAAAATTTTTATCAAATATTCTATCCATCTGCCCTTCTAAAATCTTATTTTCAAAAGGTTCAATATCATTTAAAATTGTAAGTTTTATCGGTTGTTCATTTGATAATCTTTTTATCTTTTCTCTTACTTTTTGGTGTTCGTTGGGATTTGTTCTAAAATCTGCAATTATCCAACATTTTTCAGCAGTAGAATTAACCGAATCTCCACCTGAAATCTGCCCAACATTCATACTGGTAAATGGTATTGAAAAATTATTATTCGGTTGACTTTTACGGAGTTCTGCGCTAAAGTAACGAAGCTCATTTATAAAATCCGTCGCTCTGAAAATAGCATTTTTATCATCAGTAGCAACTGAACTATGAACCCTTACTCCTGAAAAATCAACTCTAAACTCAAACAGTCCTTTCCCTGCATTTAGCACGCGCTCATCTGTTGGCTCACAAATAATTACTGTTTCTGGAAATTCTTCTTCCGCAATTAAATCACGAACCCCCGCAAATCCAATTTCTTCATCATAGGTAAAATAAAACGTTACTGCTTTTTCCGTTTGTGTTGCAGCAAACAACATTGCCGCAATCCCACTTTTCATATCACAAACTCCCAAACCATAAAGTTTATCACCCTTTTGGACAAGTTCCCACGGATTAGTCATCCACTTTTCACTTGCTGGCACCGTATCTGTATGACCTAAAAATCCAATCTTACTTTTACCTCGTTCTGCTACAAGACAGGCACCGACGTTCTTGAATTTAAAATGATAATCAGTTAGAAAATTTCGAATAAAATCGAACATCTTTTCTTTTTCTAAATCATTAACTGTGTTAAAAGACACCAGTTTTCCTAAAATTTCTTCTATTTTCACGATTAGCACCTCTTCATCAAAGCAAGTGCATGCTAATATCCCTAGCAAGATAAAGCAACACTAGGCTTCAAATTTCGTTCAACTGCTCTAGGGTCTTCTCAACTCTTCAGGCACCGTAGCACGCACTTGCTAAGTTAAAACTCTTACTGAATAATTCTTAACTTCATTTTAAGCTTGGATAAACATCCTTACCAAACCATTTTTCTGATATTTTTTGAAACTCTCCAGTTTTGTGTAAACCAGCGATTCCTTGATTAATCTTGGAAATAAGTTTCTTGTCTGATTTTCTAGCACCGACTGCTGTTGGAGCTCCAGCAAACCCAGCACTAAAAACATTATAGTTATCTGTTTGTTTAGCTTGTTTGAGGTAATAGTTTGCATAAATACCATCAACAAGCAAAGCATTAATTCGACCATTTTGTAAATCAAGAAATCCTTGATCAAAGTTACTATATTGCGAAATTGTGTTTCCAGAAACGCTATCCTTCAATACTTTTGGTTCACTTTCAAATTCTTGATATTGCGATGAACCAGATTGCACACCTACTGTTTTTCCTTTCATGTCCTTCGCAGAGGTAATACCACTTGATTTTTTAGTAACAAGCACATCTCCACCCTCCATATAGACATTAGAGAAAAGTACAAGCTTCTTCCGCTCTGGTGTAACTGAGTAACCATTCCAGATTAGATCAATGTTACCATTTTTTAGTTCTTGTTCTTTCATTGACCAGTTGATGGGTTGCCATTTCACCTTTATACCATACTTTTTAAAAACTGCATTCGCAAGGTCAATGTCAAATCCTTTATAAGTTCCATCTTTATCCTTAAATCCCATTGGGACAAAAGTATTATCGAAACCAATTGTGATTGACTTAGTTTTCTCCGCTGTCGCCCAAGTATTAGAACTTTTTGCCTTTGCTGAAGAACAAGCTGAAAGTGTAACAACAGCCAAAACTGCGATAAATGTAATAAATAGTGTTTGTAATTTTTTCATATTTTTTCCTTTTCTTTAAGATGTAAGGAACGCTCATCCTGAAATTAGGAAAATTCAGGTTCGTGCGAAAGCACGGTTCTCCAATTTATCTAATCGCCTAGCTTTTAGCGCTCCGAACTCAGTTAAGTAAGATGTGAGTCCGACTGTTTTGAAAGGTTGAAAAATAGGAAAGCTGAAGGTTCTGTCGCAGACAGGTTCACAGCTTTATCTTTTTTCACACCTTTCAAGGAGGATGAACTCAGTTAGTTATCAATATTCAATTTCTCGGATTGACTTTGAGAATTTTATCTGCGATTTTTTCCGCAAACTCTGCATCATGTGTCACGACAATTTGCGTTACACCTGCTTGTTTATTTGTCAAGATCAAATCAGCAACTTGATTTCGCAATTCTGAATCTAAGGCACTTGTTGGCTCATCATAACCGATAATCTTAGGATTAATCATCATCGCTCTAGCAAGTGCAACACGTTGTTTTTGTCCCCCAGATAAAGCATAAGGATAAGTTTTCTCGAAACCTTCCAAATCCAAATTTTTTAGCAAAAGTTTCGCTTTCTGCGTTGCTTCTTTTTTAGATTGATTTTGTGTATAAACCGGACTTAGGATCAGATTGTCCAAGACTGTTTTATGCGGAAAGAGCTGAAAATCTTGAAATACAAAACCTAGTAAATTTTTATCAAAATATTCTTGATTAAGTGTGACTTCATCATCGTTAAAGCTTATCGTTCCACTATCAATTTTTTCGAGACCAGCAAGCATTCTCAATAACGTTGTTTTGCCTCCACCAGATGGTCCCAAAATCACAAGTGTTTCACTGTCATTAATCGTTAGATTAAAATTTTCAAAAATCTTCTTTTCGCCAAATTTCTTTGTTAAATTTTTAATTTCTAGCATGATTTCTCCTCTAAAGATGTGAGTACGATTATTTATAAACACTGAATCTTTTTTCTGTTATTTTAGCAATGATTGTAAGGATACCATTGAAAGCAAGGTAGAAAAGCCCTGCAATGTAAATCGGTACGAGAGTAATATCTCTGTTCATTGCTGTTTGAGCCGCTAAAGTCACATCCATAATCCCTACGACGTATACAAGAGAACTATCTTTTACAAGGTTAATTACCTCATTCATTACACTAGGGAGAACGATTTTGACGACTTGGGGAAGAATAATCAACCGTGTTGTTTGCCATTTGCTGAGCTTTAATACTTTGGATGCTTCGTATTGTCCCTCTGGAATAGCTCCAATACCACCGCGGAAGATTTCGGCGAAATAAGCCGCATAGTTTAACACAAAAGCAATCAAAACTGACAGCAGGCGATTAGTAATCGTTATTCCAATCAAGGGTAATCCAAAATATACTGTGATAATTTGTAAAAGTAAGGGAGTGCCACGCATGACCCAAATGTAAAGATTTAAAAGCCATTTTACGATAGGAACACGTAGAAGATAAGCAAAAATGATACCTAGTGGAATAGAAATAATCAATGTAATCACAAAAACCTGAAGTGTAATAACAAATCCCTGAGCAAGTTGGGGAAGAATCCCAATAATATAAGACATTTAGTTTCCTTTCTCGACTGAAAATAAAGAATTTTCAGACTTATCTTTCTAAAGAAATAACCTTTGCTTTTAGGAATATCTTAAGCATTAAGCCAAAAATATCTTTCACAAAGGTGAGTACGAGCAAATAAAAAGACCGATTGTCTTTAACAACCGGTCTCTTGAGAATCACCGGCATAGATACTTGAGCGTACTCAAAAGTTGTATCTATACCTTTGTATGATACAACCTCTACCTATGCACATGATGATGACGTGAAGTAAAGTTTTTCATTTGTGATTCTCCTTTCAATGTTTTTTATTATTCTATACCTTTTCTTTTAAAATTGCAAGAGATAACTTGATAAAAATTTATAATTACTTATTTTTATGATAAAATACTCATATGAATAAGAAAAAAACTTCTATTATTTTTGGACTACTTGGCATTATTTTAGTAGCAGCCATCGCATTTTTGATTTACTCTGCAAACCGAAAACCTGCTGATTCTTCAAAAAATACTTCTCAAACAGCGCAATCAACTGCTAAAGCTGCTGATTATCCAACAAATTATACTTTACATCCCGCAGTTAAGAATTCTACAGAGGCCCTTAACGACCTAGCATTGCCTCAACTTTCAACCACTGTAGCAAGTGATGAAGCTGAGGTACAGATTCAAACGACGGCTGGAAATATTGATATTAAACTCTTCCCTAAGCTTGCTCCTAATGCCGTTCAAAACTTCCTTGTCCTCGCTAAACATGACTATTACAAAAACAATGAATTTTTCCGCGTGATTAAGGATTTCATGATTCAAACAGGTGACCCTTCTAATCAAGGAACAGGTAGTGCTTCGATTTTTGGTGGGAAACCTTTTGATACTGAGATTTCAAATCAGCTTTATAACATTCGTGGTGCGCTTTCTCTTGCTAATACTGGTCAACCTACTTCTAGTAGCTCACAATTTTTCATTGTCCAAAATTCACAAGATATGACAAGTCAAATTCAAGATAAGAGTAAATATCCACAAAAAATTATTGATGCTTACAAAAAAGGTGGTTATCCTAGTCTTGATGGTAGTTATACCGTCTTTGGACAGGTCATCTCAGGAATGGATGTTGTGGACAAGATTGCTTCAGCCGAAGTTCAAGCTAATTCAACAAGCGGTGAACAATCATCACCTGTTCATCCTGAAAAAATTACTGGTGTAAAAATCATCAAAGATTGGAAATTCTAATTCGTATAGAAAGTAAAAACTACTGACAAGTTTGTCAGTAGTTTTTTATTTTCATGAAATTCTGTCAGTTTAATGCGACCAAAGTGAGCATTGAAGTGATTACTTCATTGGTGGGGGATTCTTTCTCCCCCACCAATGTTAGGGCACAACCTCACATCAAAGATATGAGGTCACCCTGTCCCTGAAGTCTAAGCGCTAAAGCGCTAAGACCCTAGGGCAGTAGAACGAAAGCAAAGCTTAGTGCTGCTTATCTCGCCACCTTATAGAGGTGGGGGAATAGCACGCACTTGCTAAGTTAAATCAGCAGATAAAAGAACGCTCAGCTTTGATGAGTGTTCTGTCAGTATACTGACAGGATTTATGTCAGTAATTTTTTCATATCTTCTGGCATATCAAGTTCGATATGCACCATTTCGTCAGTAAAAGGATGTAAAAACTGTAAATGATGACAATGAAGTGCTTGTCGCTCAATCAAATCATGGTTACCTCCATACAAATCATCACCAATAAGTGGATAACCTAGGTGCGAAAAATGAACGCGAATCTGATGGGTACGACCTGTATGCAACGTAATGTCTAATAAAGCTAAATTATTTTTTCTGTCAGCACTGACAAAACTTGTCAGCGCTGTTTTTGCCTTTCCATCCATCCGAACTTGACGCTTGATGATAGAATCATCACATCGACCAATAGGTAAGTCAATCTCACCAGAATCGGGGAGTCCTTCGCTATTTACAAGAGCAAAATATCTTTTTTCTAGAGTGTCACGAAACTTATGTTGCACCATCAGTGCATGAGCATAGCGATGTTTGGCAAAAAACATAATTCCACTCGTATCACGGTCAAGACGCGTAATAATATGAACCGTCTGATTCGCATAATTTTGTCTGGAAATATACCCTTTGACAGCATTTGACATCGCACCTGTAGGATGCAAAGAACCAGTAATTGAAGGTTTACCTGCTGGTTTTTCAACAACTAAATAATGTTCATCTTCAAATAAAATATTCAGTGGAGTGTCATCAGGCACTAAAAATTCATTGTCTGGTTCATTAGGTGTTGTAATGGTCACAACATCTCCAAGATGCAGTTTATGAATCGCATTTTGCTCCTCACCATTGACCGTAATCAACCCACCATCAAATTTTATCTTTGCCAGCAGTCTTTTTGAAACGCCATGTCGCCCAAGCATTGATTTGACCATGCTTCCCTCAATATCATTCGTGAAGGCGAATTGCATTATTCAACCTCCCCGATGAAAGATTTACTCACTCTCTCCCAAAATGGAGTATGTGCACAGTTTGCAAAAGATATTGTCGTGCCATCCAAACTATATTCAATTGATTCAATATTTTTATATTCAAAGGTCAACTGGTCAAAGGTTAAACTATAATCATCTTCTGGTGCAGGACACACCCTTATCGTATCTTTTTCAGCGACAATCATAGGAGAGCCCAGGGTACGATAAACAACATTGTTCAAACTTGCAATTTCAGCAATCTGCATCGCTTTTACTCTCGGATGCATGACCGCACCACCGATTGATTTATTATAAGCCGTTGACCCTGTTGGTGTCGCGATGGACAGACCATCCCCACGAAAACGCTCAAATAAATAATCCGAAATTCGTACATCTACTACCATGGTCTTACTTGCTCTGCGGATAGTCGATTCGTTAAGAACATGACGGACAATTTTATAACCATCTGTGAAATTCACTTGAACTTTAATTAGAGGATAACGAATCGCTTTTGCTGGATTTTCTCCGTACAATGCTTCAACTACTTCAAATAATTCTTCATCTGTAAAATCAGTATAAAAACCCAAATGCCCTGTATGCACTCCTAGAAAACGTACTTTATCTAATTGATATTCATACATATGCATCGCGCGTAATAAAGTACCATCCCCACCTACAGAGATTACAATTTCAGGGTTAATATCATCAAAAATAAAGTGTTCGGCTTTTAAAATCTTGCTCAATTTATCCATCGTCTTTTTCGATTTTGCGCTTGAATTTCCGATGAGCCAGATTTTTTTACCAAAGTTCATTATCTTCTCCGTTTTCTTTCTTAAAGTCTTGTTTTTGTTGCGGACGGTCAAAGAGTAGCTGCGCTTCCTGAATATCCTCTCGAATCTCGCCCATTTCCGCATCAAGTTGAGCCGCTTCCCTCGCAGCATTTGTCAAACGGGCTTTGACATCATCAGGAATTAAACCACCATACTTATAATTCAGCGAATGTTCAATTGTTGCCCAAAAATTCATCGCCAAAGTTCTAATCTGAATTTCTGCATTCACAATCTGAAATCCTTCAATTGTATCAATCGGATACTCAATGATAACATGATAAGAGCGATAGCCTGAAGCTTTTTGATGATTAATATAGTCTCTTTCTTCGACGATTTTGAAATCTTTACGTTTACGCAAAAGGTCGAGTACATCCCAAACATCATCAACAAATTGCACCATGACCCTGATACCAGCAATATCTTCCATCTCGGATAAAGTATCTCTAGTATAACCACGCATTTTTGCCTTATTGATGATTGATTCACGTCTTTTGACACGTCCTGTAACGAATTCAATAGGTGAATATAAACCTTTTTTCAAATATTGCTTACGCACTCCACGTAACTTGATTTTCAATTCTCCGACCGTTTGGATATACGGGTCGAGAAACTCTTCCCAATTAAACATAATTTTATAATGCAAGAATAATATTTCCATGTATCGCTCTACATCAATATACGAAAAACAAATAACAGCCAACACTATTTTTTATACTAATCATCTCTAAAAATCCCTAAGAATTCATGGTAATTTTCTTGCGTTTTCCTTTCTTATTTTGTTTGTTCTGTACTTTAATCGCGAAATGAAACCTCATGATTTTATCAAAATAAGTGCGTGCTATCTCCGCCCTTTGGGCTACGCGATAAACATTTGTCCGTTTTATCTAGCCGCTGAAGCGGCTGATAAAAAGGCTGTCGATGCTCGCTAAGGCGCTACGTGTTTCGCACGCCGTTCTACGAACGGTCTACGCAACTTCGTTGCTCCGCTGTCCGTTTGCTTAACTGCTCAAAAGGACAGCGTAGCGCAGCGAAGATAGCGACCAGAGAAAATGGACAAATGTTTTACGAAACTCCCACTGAATAAGTCTTGACTTCATTTCATTTTCTCTGTCTTTAACTTAGCAAGTGCGTGCTATCTTCTCCCACCAATGAAGTAATCACTTCAATCACATCTAATATTTTAACATAACTTATCTTGTTTCTCATCAGTTGTTGTCACTTTATCATATATTTATCTTTATCGAAGCAAGTGCGTGCTATCTCCGCCTTACGGCTACGCTGTCCATCCTCGCTACGGTACTGAAGCACCTAGTCGGAATGGCAATCTTTGAATTTCGTCCGACTGCCATAGGGCGTTGGCGCTTTTAGCGCCTAGGCTTCTTGGACAAGGTGACCTCATATCGAAGATGTGAGGTTGTACCTTAAATTCAGTGGTGAGTTGCCCTTTTATCAGTCGCTTCAGCGACTAGAGAAAATGGACAAATGTTTTACGAAACTCCCACTGAATAAGTCTTGACTTCATTTATACTAGCCTGCCTCTAAATCTGCTAACAGAGAATATGCTGTCCTTTTGATTAGCAACTTGAAGCGAACAGATAATCGAACATAGGCCATTCGAAATGCGGTTTCGCGATGATTGGTAACTAAATTTTTTGAACTATGAATTTTTTAGATGTTTCTACTCAACTTTACTTCTATCTTAGGATTTGCTATACTTTTAGTTAATATCTATTTTTAACATATCTGAAAGGAAAGCTACTTTTGCTAGAATTGCTTCTCAGTAAACAGCTTTATTAATAATTTAAAATGAGTACGAACTTGGAGATTGAGTATAAATCGCTGCTCTCTTTAGCAGAATATGACCAGTTAAAGAAGCTATTTACACATATTACCCCTGTTAGGCAGACAAATCATTACTTGGATTCTAAAGATTTCAAACTACGTAAAAAAAAGCTTGCTTTACGTATTCGGACTTTTGATAAATCCGCTGAGATGACATTGAAGGTGCCACAAGAAGTTGGAAATATCGAATATAATATTGCTCTTACCCTTGAAGAAGCGCAGCAATTATTAGGTGAGCGAAATATCACTTGTGGGAATACTGACCTTAGTGAAATTTGTGAATTGCTTACCGCGCGCGATATTAATTTAGAAGAAATTACATTGATTGGTAGTTTGACGACGATTCGCTATGAGCAACAACTTCCTATTGGGCTTGCTGCGTTAGATAAGAATGATTATCTCGGACACACCGATTACGAATTAGAGCTTGAAGTAGAAGATAATACACAAGGAAAGAAAGACTTCTTTGAGTTTCTTGAAAAAAATCGTGTTGAATATCGTTTTTCAAAATCAAAAGTTGTTCGATTTTTGGATTGTTTGCGTCATTTACGTAAGTAGTCTTTCATAAAGTTACTGACAGCTACTTTATCACTATCTTTGCATAAAAGTCAGCTATAAGCAAATCAAAAAAGTCTGTCAGTATACTGACAGACTTATCAGCTACGCTGATAAGTCCTTTATTCGCCGATTCAATGCTTCACTTAGGTTCAATGTGATGCAAAAAACTGCCTGTTTAGGCAGTTTTTTCAATTTGATTGAGATAATCTTGTAAGGCAAGATGAGAGCATTTTTCCATATGTAAGCATTCTTTGTCAGTAATGACAAGACTAGAGGGCGAAGCATGAAAATCATTTTTCCTGAAATCTTTTAGGTCTAATGACAAGTGTCTTTTTGCAAATTGTCGATATTCCATAAAATCTGACGTTGCTATGTTTAGCTTTTTTAAAATCTTTTGACGTATTTGGTCAGTATACTCCAAAACTGTTATTTCAGACAAACAGTCTTGAAGTAGTAACAAAAACAGTCGCCCTTGCTTCCGTCCATAAAGTGTGACAGTAAGATAATCTAATGAGATTTTTTGTAAACGGTCATGGCAGGCATTAAGCGATGCAACATTTTTAGGCAAATCTTCTACATCACGCAATTCTTTTGCAGCAGGCAGGGTCACAATGGGATGTAAGTGCCAATCGTTTTGGTCGAATCGCTCCAAATGGTCTAGAATAGGAGTGAAATAATAATGAATCTCCAACATAATTTTTTCCTTAGTTATCTAATGCTATTTAAGTTTTTAATAAGAACTACTTCACTGTATCACTTTCGTGACTCTATTTAACGCTCATTCATCACGCAAAATCAGCACTAAAAGTAATTTTTTAACTCAGCAAATGCGTGCTATCTCAGCCCTTTGAGCTACGCTGTCCATTTGCTCTATCTCCGTTTCACTGCGCTGTCAATTCTCGCTACGGCACGAACGTGCCTAGTCGAAGTCGCAACTCGCTGAAAAGGCAAGTTCTACTTTCGTTTTACTGCCCTAGGGTCTTAGAAACTTCAGTGACAAGACCACTTCGCCTTGCGACTTTAGTCGCTTAGTTGTTACACCTAGAAATTGTACTCTAACATTGGTCTATCAATAAAGTAATCACTTCAAAGCATACAATCTCTAGCACTGATGAATGGTCATCAGGGATATAAAAACAAATAAGGTTAAACATACATGATAAAAACAATGACAAAACGCACTGTCAATGTTATATCATTTAGAGATTGCATCTTGTGTTGATTATTCTGTAATCTATACTAACCAACCTACTTGACTAATCTTAACAAAAAAATGTCCTACACTCAAATGATATACAAATGAACGTATTTTATAGATATAATTTTCTTGCTTCATTTTTTAGATTATAAACACTAATCATAGTCAAGATTTTTTACTACTCAATTATGCCTCAAGTTCTTTTTTCACTTCTTGATTTGTCAGTAAAAATGCCTCAGAAAAGTTTTTATTCATCTCTTTAAGATGTCCTACACGAACTTTTTTTACAAACTTCAATTCTTCTAATTTTGGGAGGAGTTCAGAAAGCTGCTCTTCATCAACATAAAGCAAACTGTAATGTGCCTTTTGACTTGTGTAAGCTACATCTCCAAATCTTGCCAGCTGGCGAGTTCCCTTATAAGAGTTGCAGTAAACATATATTGCTATTCGTCCTGGCACTTCTAATGGGCGAATTTCTTTTTTGTCAAACTGTTCCATGATGTCGTCCACGGTGTCCGCCTCCTTTCAATGGTAAATTTTCATCAACAATAATGTTTTCAGAAATACTACTCGTAATTTTTTTTGTCAGTACTGACAGAATGGTCTGGATATCATTTTCAGCCAAACGCAATGCATAAACCTTATCATCAACATTAACTTCTTTTTGCAGAGCTCTTAATTCTGGACGAAAAGTGATGAAATCCGCGCTCTCATTTAACCGCGCAATTTTTTCTTGGAGTTTCTCGTCATCCAAAAAATCCGATTTAGCTTGTCTATAAGCCCTAACTTCAGGAAATTTAGCAAACTCTACAAGTATTTTGTCGATTAAGTCATCTATCTCTAGTAAATTTTCATCAATGATTAGCATGATTCAATTATAACAAGATGTGAGGCTGATTGTCCAGAACTCATGAAAATTAGGAAAAGATGGAGATGAGCTTTGCTCATTGGAGACTTTTATCTATTTTCCTGAGTTCTAAGCAGCCGAACTCAATTATAACAAGATATGAGTACGATTGGCAGGAAATGATGAAAAATAGAAAATCTCGGAGAGAAACGGAGTTTCTTGGAGAGATTTATCTTTTTTCACTCATTTCTAATCGTATGAACTCAATTATAACAAGATATAAGTGCAATTACAATGAAAGTAGCCATCACAATACCTGTCAATCCCGAACGTTTTCTGTCAGTACTGACAGAAACTTTTTTTAGTACTTGAACTTATATTACAGAGTATGTTATACTATTTTTTATATTAATTAATAATTGTCAGAAAATTAAGAAAGAAAGTCAAAATTTTATGGAACAGACTACAGAAGGAAATCGTGGACTACAGAATCGCCACATCCAACTCATCGCTATCGCTGGAACAATAGGTACAGGACTATTTTTAGGCGCTGGAAAAACAATCCGTATGACTGGGCCTAGTATTATCTTCGCTTATATCATCATTGGTATTGCAATGTTCTTTTTCTTGCGAACCATCGGTGAAATGCTCTATCAGGATCCTAGCCAGCACTCATTTCTAAATTTCGTTACCAAATATGCTGGAACTCGGATTGGTTATTTTACCCAATGGTCATATTGGCTTGTTCTTGTCTTTGTTTGTATTTCAGAGCTTACAGCAATTGGAACTTACGTTCAATTTTGGCTGCCCCAAATTCCTTTATGGTTGATTGAAATTGTCATGTTGGCCCTACTTTTTGGGCTCAATACACTCAATGCCAGATTTTTTGGTGAAACAGAATTTTGGTTTGCTATTATTAAAGTTGCAGCTATTTTAGGAATGATTGTTACCGCAATTATATTAATGATCAGCCAATTTAGCTATACAACAACAATTCATCACGCTACCATACACGGCACAGTATCGTTTGCTAATATTTTAAATGGTTTCCAACTTTTCCCACGTGGTGTTTGGAATTTTATCGGTGCTTTACAAATGGTAATGTTCGCCTTCACCTCAATGGAATTTATCGGGATGACCGCTGCTGAAACAGTCAATCCTAGAAAAACATTACCACGCGCCATTAATCAAATCCCAGTCCGTATCCTTATTTTCTATGTTGGTGCTTTACTTGCAATTATGGCAATTTTTGACTGGAATAATGTCCCAGCAGATAAATCTCCGTTTGTTATGGTTTTCCAACTTATCGGTATAAAGTGGGCCGCTGCCTTGGTTAATTTTGTCGTGCTTACTTCAGCAGGATCGGCTCTAAACAGCTCTCTTTTCTCTGCGACAAGAAATCTATATTCCCTTGCCAAACAGCATGACAGAGGTGGTTTAACTGCCTTTACAAAGCTTTCAAGGCATGGTATTCCGCTCAACGCGCTCTATTTAGCGGGCGCATTGGCTCTTTTTGCTCCAATCTTGACACTGATTCCTCAGATAAAAAATGCTTTTGACTTCGCAGCTTCATGCACAACAAATTTATTTCTTATCGTTTATTTCATCACTGTTTTTAGTTTTTGGAAATATAGAAAATCGTCTGATTTCGACCCAAATGGTTTTCTTACTCCCAAAGCAAAGATAACTGTTCCTTTAGTCGTTTTAGTTTTTGCCATTGTATTTATTTCACTATTTTTCAATTCAGAAACACTCTACCCAGCGATTGGTGCTGTAGTCTGGACAGTTCTCTTTGGATTATTTTCTTACTTTAAAAAAATAAATCCTGAAAATCTTTCATAAAAGGACTATAATAAATACATTATGAAAATAAATGAAAATACGGAAACACAAACTTCAAACCGAGGACTCCAAAATCGACATATCCAATTAATAGCGATTGCTGGAACAATTGGTACAGGTCTATTTTTAGGTGCTGGAAAATCTATCAGCTTGACTGGACCTTCAATTATCTTTGTTTACCTTATCATTGGTGCCTTAATGTTTGTACTTTTACGTGCGATTGGCGAAATGCTTTATCAAGACCCCAGCCAGCACTCATTTTTGAACTTTGTTTCCCGATATTTAGGAGGAAAACCCGGTTATTTCATCCAGTGGTCTTACTGGCTTGTCGTCATTTTCATGGCAATGGCAGAACTGACAGCAATCGGAACTTACATCAACTTCTGGTTGCCTCAGTTTCCTATTTGGTTGAGTGAAGTTTTCGTTTTGGCTCTGTTAACTGCACTCAATACACTTAATTCTAAATTTTTCGGGGAAACAGAGTTCTGGTTTGGGATGATTAAGATTGTAGCAATTATTGGTTTAATTTTGACCGCTATTATTTTGATTTTTAGCCATTATCATACAGGTTCAAATACGGTTAGTTTAACAAATATCACCCACAATTTTCATCTCTTCCCCAATGGAATTTCCAAATTTTTTGAAAGCTTCCAAATGGTAATGTTTGCCTTTGTAGCTATGGAATTCATCGGAATGACTGCCGCAGAAACTGCAAATCCCAAACCAACACTAAAAAAAGCAATTAACCAAATTCCATTGCGAATTATTTTGTTTTATGTCGGCGCTTTACTTGCAATCATGAGCATCTATCATTGGCAAGACATCCCTGCTGATAAATCTCCGTTTGTTATGATTTTCGAGCTTATTGGGATTAAATGGGCAGCTGCTCTAATCAATTTCGTTGTTCTAACTTCAGCGGCTTCTGCTTTAAATTCTGCTTTATTTTCAACAACTCGCAATCTTTACTCACTCTCAAAAATCAATGGTGATAGAATCTTAAAACCATTTACAAAATTCTCAAAATCTGGAATTCCTATAAATGCGCTATTTTTCACATCATTGCTCATCTTTTTGACTCCTTTCATTTCGATGATTCCTGCCGTTTCTAATGGTTTTGTATTCATTACAAGCGTTGCGACTAATCTTTTTTTAGTCGTCTATCTTATGACTTTAGTAGCTTATCTCAAATTTAGGAAATCTCCTGATTTTGATGCTAAAGGCTTTATACTTCCAGGAGCAAAGGTCCTAGTCCCTATTGCAATTCTTGGTTTTGGGCTCATCTTTATCTCTCTTTTCTTCTTTAAGGAGACACTTGTTCCTGCCATTGGTTCAGTCATTTGGATTGTTATTTTTGGACTTATCACCATCTTTAGAAAAACAAAAACAGTTGGATAACCAACTGCTTTTTTATTTATTGTTTTGATTAGTCTTCAAGTTCGAGTTCAATTTCTTCTGATTCTGGAAGATCTACTTTTTTAGCTTTCGTTGTTTTAGCTGGTGCCTCATCTGCTGTAGTTTCTGTAGCTTCTCCAAGAAGTCCATGTGCAGCACGAATTTTGTGGTCAATCTCATCAAAGACTTCTTGATGTTCTTTGAGATATCCCTTAGCTTTTTCCGCTCCCTGACCGATTTTTTCGTCATTATAAGCGAACCATGCACCTGATTTTTTGATGATTCCTTCATCTACTGCAATTTTCAGTAATTCACCTGTTTTTGAAATTCCTTCACCAAACATGATGTCAACAAGCGCAACTTTGAACGGTGGAGCAACTTTATTCTTAACAACTTTGATTTTTGTTTCTTTACCGATTTGAGTTTTGTTATCACCCGAACCTTCTTCGATTTTTGTTGAGCCACGGACATCAAGACGAACTGATGCATAGAACTTGAGCGCACGTCCACCAGGAGTTGTCTCAGGTGAACCAAACATCACACCTACTTTTTCACGCAATTGGTTGATAAAAATTGCTGTTGTTTTTGTTTTATTGATGTGTCCTGCAAGTTTACGCATCGCTTGAGACATCATACGAGCTTGCAAACCAACTGAACTATCACCAATTTCTCCATCAATTTCGGCTTTGGGAACGAGTGCTGCAACTGAGTCAATAACAACAAGGTCAACTGCTCCTGACGTAATCAGTTTTTCAGCAATTTGCAGACCTTGTTCACCATAGTCTGGTTGTGAGAGCAGGAGCTCATCAATGTTAACCCCAAGTGCTTTGGCATATTCTGGATCAAGTGCGTTTTCTGCATCAATATAGGCTGCAATCCCACCCTCTTTTTGAATGGCTGCAACAGCATGAAGTGCGACTGTTGTTTTACCAGATGATTCTGGACCATAAATCTCTACGATACGTCCTTTAGGGTATCCACCTGCACCAAGTGCAATGTCAAGTGCAAGTGAACCTGAGCTTACTACTGATACTTTTTGATTAGCTGCTTCTCCGAGACGCATGAGTGAGCCTTTCCCAAAATCTTTCTCAATCAATGCGAGTGCATCAGCTAATGCTTTATCTCGCTCTGCTCCATATTTCTTGGTAATATCATCAAAATTTGTTTTTTTCTTTGTTGCCAAAATTTATCTCCATCTCTTCTTTTTTGTTCAACTTGTGAAGTCAATCCCACTTTTTTAAACAGCCTTTGTAGTCGGTAGGTGTCGTTAAGCAACTAGACTTCTTAATTTAGTGCGCCCCTGTCCCAAAGAGTTTCGCTTTGTCTATGGGTCGCCTAGTTGTTACACTGGGAGCTTATAGCTTATGTTCAAAGACAACACAAGGTTCACTTTTTATCGCAATCTCTGTGTGGTACATCAACAAAACATGAAACAACTTACCGTATAATTATAGCATTTTTCACGATTTTTTATAAGTCCCTAGCGCTATTATTTTATACGTTTTTTATTGAACTTTGTCACTTATTTTTTTAATTTTTAGTCAAGATATTTTATGTTTTTTTAACCAAGCAAGTGTCTGCTATCTTCGCCCTTTGGGCTACGCTGTCCATCCTCGCTACGGTGCTAAAGCACCTAGTCGGAGTGGCAATTCCCCCACCTCTTTTAGGTGGCGGGATAAGCAACACTAAGCTTTGCTTTCGTTCTACTAACATCAGCGGGAGAGAAAGAATCTCCCACTGATAAAGTAATCACTTCAAAGTATCCTGACAGAATACTGTCAGTGCTTATCATTTTTGACAAGTTGGGCAAAAGTGTGTTCCACGACCTGCTACCTTGATTTTCTCAATCGGTGTACCACAGCGTACACAAGGTTCACCTGTCTTACCATAGACTTTTAGCTCTTCTTGCATTGTGCCGGATTTACCCAATGCATTAGCATAAGTTCGAACTGTTGAGCCACCAAGCGCTACTGCCTGTCCCAAAAGCTCAATGATTTCATCGTGTAGGAGATGGACCTTTGCTTTTGTCAGCACTTTCGCTATTGTTTCTGGGTGAATCCTCGTCCGCCACAAGACTTCGTCTACATAGATATTGCCAAGCCCCGCTACAAGCGTCTGCTCTAGGAGATAGGGCTTTATTTTCTTTGTCGAATGTTGCAGTTTTTTTAGGAAAATGGATTCGTCAAAAGCTTCATAGGTTGGCTCTGGTCCTATTTTTTTACTGACAAAATAATCCGAAAGTTTGTCAGCACTTATCAGCTCCCATGTCCCGAATTTCCTTACATCAGCATAAATCAATTGGCTGTCAGCAAATTTTACGGCAATATGGTCATGTTTTTCAATTGATTCTTCAAGTCCAATCAATCGATATTTTCCTTCCATTCGTAAATGTGAAATTAATCGAAATTCATCATCAAACTCAAAGATTAAATATTTTCCTCTTCTCGTAACTCCCGTAATCACATGATGAGTCAATTTAGCTTTTAAATCATCAAAACCTGTCAAAATCATGCGTGGATATCTCGATTCTACCGATTGAATTTTTTTCCCCACCACGATACGCTCCAAGCCTTGACGAACATTTTCAACTTCTGGTAATTCTGGCATAATTCAAATTTTCCTGACGAGCAGGACTCCTTTCTCCATTGATATTCTGGCACAACATTCATATTCTAAATTTCTATGAATCCTTTCAATCAGTGTAATTACACTTCGGATCTCATGATATCATGTCACGATAATTTTCCTGATTGACATTCTCATTGTAAACACTATAACCTTCAACCTAAGGGTCAACTCTGACAGAAATCAAAATTACTGACAGAATATCTGTCAGTAATCATTTTAACATTTATATCACGAATTAACCGTATCCCCTGCTTTTTCCTACTTGCCAGAGTCTCCATAGTTTGACAAAACACGTGCTGAGGGGTCTTTCACTTCCTCACCTACCCATTTTGAATTTGGCATCCAGAAGTCAACAATCCAACCATCATATCCAGGATAAAATTCTTCAAAAATATCACGATAAAGGAGTGATTCTTTAGTAAAAGGTGTGTGCGAAGGGTACTTTTCCCTAGCCGTAGCTAGTTCCTCATCAGTATATTTATTTTCTGCAAATTCTTTCAAATAGTCAACCATTGAATGACCAACGGCATCTGAAAAAGCAGCTTTTTCGCGGAATAAAATTTCATCTGGCAAAAGTTCTGTCCCCTCAAAAGCATGGCGCAACAAATATTTTCCTTTGCCGTAGGTATTGAGTTTGCGTTGTGGATTAATAGACATCACATAGTTTGCAAAATCCAAATCTGCAAACGGTACACGCGCTTCAAGTGAATGTGCCGCTAAACAACGGTCAGCACGCAAAACATCGTACATATAAAGCTCATGAACTCTTTTAGATGCTTCATTTTGAAATTCGCTCGCATTTGGCGCAAAGTCTGTATATTTGTAGCCAAACATTTCGTCTGAAACTTCGCCAGTCATCAGAACTTTCAAATCTGTATTCTCACGAATGTATTTGCAAATCAAATACATCCCAATAGAAGCACGAATCGTTGTAATATCCCATGTTTCCAAGTGCCAAATGACATCACGAAGCGCACCAAGTACATCATCTTTTGTCATTAAAACTTCTGTGTGGTCTGTTTTCAAGAAATCAGCTACCTCACGCGCATATTTCAAATCAATAGGATCAGTTTCCATACCGATTGCAAAAGTTTTAATCGGCTGCTCCAATTCCCTAGCAGCAATTGCACAAACCAAGGATGAATCAAGACCGCCAGATAATAAATATCCCATCGGCGCATCAGCGTGTAGACGTTTTTTTACTGCACGTCCTAATTTTCTGCGAATATGCCCTGAAATCTCTGCGAGAGGTTCTTCTACCATCTGTTTCACTGCTGAAATATCATGATACACATAAAACTCACCATTTGCATAATAATATCCTGGTGGAAATGGTGAAACATCACGACAAGATTTTACAAGCGCTTTAGCCTCTGAGGCAAAACAAATCTTTCCTGTTTCTTTGGCATAGCCATAAAATAATGGGCGAATCCCAAACGGATCACGTGCCGCAAAGGTTTCACCCGTATTTTCATCAACCAACACAAAGGCAAATTCTGCATCTAACATTTTCACCATGTTTTCAATACCTTGTGTTTCAAACAATGGAATCAACACTTCACAGTCTGAATTTCCAGCGAACTCATAACCTTGAGCCTCTAAAAACTTTCGTAAAATAATAAAATTATAAATCTCACCATTACACATCAACCGCTTGCCGTTCAATCCAAATGGTTGCCTACCACATACCGACAAATCCATGATTGACAGACGATGAAAGCCAAAATCATTTCCCAATGTGTCACGAACGTGCTGTTGGTCATCTGGTCCCCGATGCTCTATCAATTGCAAATTTGCTTTAAACTCCGCTATCGTCAAATCAGATGTTCCCATAAATAAAAATCCGCACATAATTTCCCCCAATAATCATAATTTTCAACATTATATCACAATTATCAGAAAAATTCATAAAAAATGTAAAACTGAACATCAAATCAATGGCTGTCAGCACTGAAAAAAGCTGTCAGTACACTGACAACCTTGATTCACCATTTTCATCGAAGTAAGTGCGTGCTATCTCCTATCTCTACGCTGTCGATGCTCGCTATGCCACTAGGTGCAACAACTAGCATATCATCCTATAAAGTGGCTAGTCGCACAATACCCTTACATGAAGCAGCACTATCTCCGCTTCGCTACGCTGTCCATTCGCCCTATCTCCGTTTCACTGCGCTGTCGATTCTCGTTACGGCACGAACGTGCCTAGTCGAAGTCGTAACTCGCTAAAGCGATAAGGCGAAATGGCAACTTTGAATTTCGTCCGACTACCCTAGGGTGTTAGTGATTTGCGACTCGACTTGCGGCTTTGCCTTTTGCTCTTGGGGCTTTAGCCCCTAAGCAAAAGGACAGCGGAGCAACAAAGTTGTGTAGACCGTTCGTAGAACGGCATACGCAGTACGTAGCCACTTAGCGAGAACCATTGCGGCTCAGCATTTTGCCTTTTGCTCTTACTGCTTTAGCAGTTAAGCAAACGGACAGCGGAGCAACGAAGTTGCGTAGACCGTTCGCAGAACGGCGTGCGAAGCACGTAGCGTCTTAGCGAGCATGGATACCTGCGGTGTGGACAACGTAGCGCAGCGAAGATAGCAACTAGAGAAAATGAACAAATATTTTACAAAACTCCCACTGAATAAGTCTTGACTTCATATTTTTACATATAGTCGTCTTTATTGTAACCAAAGTCAGCCAAATCCATCTTACGATCACGCCAGTCATTTTTGATTTTGACCCATGTTTCGAGATAAACCTTATCACCAAGCATAATCTCAATATCACGCCGCGCCATTTTACCGATTTTGCGAATCATATCGCCACCTTTGCCAAGAATAATCCCTTTTTGTGACTTACGCTCCACAATAATTGTTGCCATGATATGGATTTTCCCAGTATCAATGTCACGTGTCATCTGATCTGTAGTCACAGCAATACTATGTGGCACCTCCTCACGCGTCAAAAGCAAGATTTTCTCACGGATCATCTCACTGACCAAAAAACGCTCTGGATGGTCAGTAATTTGGTCTTCTGGGAAATATTGCGGCCCTTCCGACAATTTTTCTGTAAGTGCTGACAGAAGTCGGTCAGTGTTATTTCCCATTTTCGCAGAAATAGGTACAACTTCTGCAAATTCCATTTGTGACGTATAATCGCTAACAATCTCAAAAAGTCGGTCAGGATGCACTTTATCAATCTTATTAACGACCAAAATGACTGGAACTTCTGCTTTTTTCAGACGTTCAATAATCATATTTTCCCCAGTAGACCTTGGTTCATCAGCAGCTACCATAAATAAAACCATATCGCATTCACGCAAGGTAGAATAAGCAGATTGCACCATAAAATCTCCCAGTGCATTATGTGGTTTATGAATTCCTGGCGTATCAATAAAAATGATTTGTTCATTTTCTGTCGTGTAAATACCTTGGATTTTATTTCTCGTTGTCTGTGGTTTATCTGACATGATGGCAATTTTTTGGCCCATCACATGATTCATAAATGTAGATTTTCCTACATTTGGACGACCTAAAATCGCCACAAAACCTGATTTAAATTTGTTATTTGTCATAGCGCTATTATACAAGAAGTGGACGTTACCGTCAAGAACTGCTCTCAAAATATCAGCGTATCCCTTATACCAGCACTAGCTAGAGCTTAAAAAATCTGTCAGTATACTGACAGATTTATTTTTGACTTTATTTATCCCCACGGCTACGCATCACAAATCCTGCTGCTTTTTCAGTACCAGTTGTCCGCTTACGTGGTGTTTTTTCTGCTTGTTTACGGTCATCAAAGCGACGGTCATCGCGTTTTCCTCGGTAACCCCCTCGATTTTCATCACGATCACGACTCCAGCGTTTGCGATCACCACCGCGTTCACCATCACGATTTCCACCACGGTAGCCGCCTCGATTACCTTCACGGTCACCATTTCCTCTACCCTTGTAACGACCGCCGCCTTTGCCTTTTTTCTTAAAGCCTTGACCTTCGCCGTTAAATGGTAGTGGACGTTCAGCCGTAATTTTCACTTCTTCTTGATTATCTGGGTCTTTTACTCGACCTTGAAGTAGCAATGCTACCAATTCTTTAGCATCAAATTGTTCCAACAACTTCTCTGCTTGCTTGTCAAATTTTGCAAGCGAAAGCTTTGCAGATTCATCTGTCAAATCACGCAAAACATCGTCCATCGCAACAGCCAATGAAGCACGGTAAGCTTCTTCTTTTGTTGGTGGTTTCAAACCTTTCATTGGTTTTTTCGTTAGATTTTCAATGGCACGGAGGTAGCCCATTTCATTATACGAAACAAGTGTTACTGAACGACCAGATTTACCAGCACGACCGGTCCGTCCGATACGGTGAACATAGCTTTCTTGATCTTGTGTAATATCATAGTTGTAAACGTGTGTCACACCTGAAATATCAAGTCCACGTGCCGCCACGTCCGTTGCTACCAAGACATCAATATGTCCTGCTTTGAAATCACGCAAAACAGCAAGACGTTTATTTTGGTCCAAGTCACCATGAATACCCTCAGCACGATAACCACGCAGTTTAAGTCCACGAATCAACTCGTCCACACGACGTTTTGTCCGTCCAAAAACAATCGCAAGTTCAGGACGTTCCACATCTAACAAGCGTGTCAAAATATCAAATTTTTCAAATTCTTTTGTCTTGATAAAATATTGGTCAATACGGTCAGCGGTCATTTCCTTCGCTGCAATTTTGATATGCTCAGGATTTTTCATGAATTTCACGCCAATTTTTTTAATATCAGCAGGCATTGTCGCAGAAAAAAGCAAAGTTTGACGATTTTCTGGCGTATTTGACAAGATAAATTCAATATCTTCCAAAAATCCCATATTCAACATTTCATCCGCTTCGTCCAAGACCAAAGTGCTGATATGGTCGATTTTCAAAGCTTTACGTTTAATTAAATCCACCAAACGCCCAGGCGTTCCAACTACGATATGCGCGCCAGACTTGAGTGCTTTGATTTGTTTTTCAATACTTGAACCACCAAAAACAGTACGAACTTTAAGTCCTTTTGACTTCCCGAAACGGAAAAGTTCTTCCTGACCTTGCACAGCAAGTTCACGCGTAGGCGCAATAACAAGCGCTTGTACGGCTGGATTCTCAGGATCGATTTTTTCAATCGTTGGCAGACCAAAAGCTGCTGTTTTTCCTGTTCCTGTTTGGGCTTGACCAATCACATCACGACCTGCAAGCGTGAGCTGAATCGTTTGCTCTTGGATTGGAGTTGGCTGTTCATAGCCGATTTCTGTAAGTGTATTTACGATACCTTCTGACAGGCCGAGTTCACTAAATTTCAAATTTTCACCTATATTTCTAAATTTTGTCTTCCGACAATTCTTCTATTACAGCATCCGAAATGCTTGATACAGGCGAAATTTGTGTGACCCGCCTGACGTAACTTATCTATTATAGCATACTTTTTCATCTGAAAATGCTTACGGTATTTATTTTTTTGAAATTTTTTTCACTAATCGCTTTCTGTCAGCACTGACAGAAAAAATAGCATACAAAAAATTCCTGTCAGTGCTGACAAGAATTTTTTTAACTCAATAAACGCACATTTTTAGTCTAATTCCCTTATTGATAAGACTATCACTTCAAAAATCAAACTGAAAACTGTTCCATCAACTCAACATCAGGATACTTATCCTTGAACCAACGCATCGCAAATTCATTCTCAAATAAGAAAAGTGGATGACCAAAGCGATCACGCGCCAAAATGTTACGTGAACTAGACATTTTTTCGTCTAAATCTTCTTCTTTAATCCAGCGCACTGTCTTAGCACCCATTGGTGTCATCACCGTTTCAGCATTATATTCACGTTCCATGCGGTCTTTAAACACTTCAAACTGCAGTTGTCCGACAGCTCCCAGCATGATATCACCTGTCGTAAAACTTCTGTAAAGTTGGATAGCACCTTCCTGCACAAGTTGCTCAATCCCCTTTTGAAACGACTTCTGCTTCATCACATTTTTAGCCTGAACACGCATGAAAAGTTCTGGAGTAAACGTTGGCAACGCCTCAAAAGCCTTTTTCAACTTACCTGTTGTCAATGTATCACCAACCTGATAAGTTCCTGTATCATAAACCCCAATAATATCACCAGCCACCGCATTTTCAACATTTTCACGAGTTTCTGCCATGAACTGTGTGACATTAGACAGCTTCACCTTTTTTCCCGTCCGAACTAAGTTCACATCCATTCCACGTTCAAATTCACCTGACACAATCCGCACAAAAGCAATACGGTCACGATGTCGTGGATCCATGTTTGCCTGAATCTTGAAAATGAATCCAGAAAAATCAGGATTTAAAGGCTCAATTTCTTCATCATCCACCGTTTTATGCGAATGTGGCTCAGGAGCATATTCCAAGAAAGTTTCCAAGAAAGTCTGCACACCAAAACTTGTTAACGCTGAGCCAAAAAACACAGGAGTCAACTGTCCAGCAACCACTTCCTCTGGTTTAAACTGATTCCCAGCATCTAAAAGTAGTTCAGCATCTTCCAAAGCCTGAGTAAAAAACGGGTTCTTCGTCAACGGATGACTACTAGGTACTTCTCCATTAGCATCAAATGCGACAAAACGTTCACCATTATCAGGCTGATAAACTTCAACCCGACCATGCGTAAAATCATATAAACCTTGGAAATTTTTCCCCATTCCAATCGGCCAATTCATCGGCACAGAGGCAATCCCAAGAATTTCCTCCAGTTCAGAAAGTAAATCCAACGGCTCACGGCCATCTCGGTCAAGTTTATTAATAAAAGTAAAAACAGGAATACCACGACGTTTCACAACTTGGAAAAGCTTTTTAGTCTGCGCCTCAATCCCTTTTGCACTATCAATGACCATCACAGCAGCATCCACTGCCATCAGAGTCCGATAAGTATCTTCCGAAAAATCCTCATGCCCCGGAGTATCCAAAATATTAACTCTTTTATCTGCATAATCAAACTGCATGACAGATGAAGTAACCGAAATTCCCCGTTCTTTCTCAATATCCATCCAGTCAGACTTAGCAAAATTACCAGTCTTACGCGCCTTAACAGTTCCCGCTTCACGAATGGCACCACCAAATTTTAACAATTGCTCAGTAATCGTTGTTTTACCAGCATCCGGGTGACTAATAATCGCAAAGGTGCGCCGTTTTTTTATTTCTTCTGCTACATTCATTTTAAATCATCTAAACTTTCTCTTGTATTTATTTTCATAGAATCTTTATTATTCTCTACATCGGAATACTCCCTCAGATAGCTCTATCTTAAACGACAATCATTTTTATCAAAACAAGTGCGTGCTAATCTCCGACCTCTTAGGTCAGAGATAAAGCAGCACTATCTCCGCTTCGCTCCGCTGTCCATCCTCGCTACGGTGCTGAAGCACCTAGTCGGAATGGCAATCCTTGAATTTCGTCCGATTGCCATAGGGCGTTAGTGCTTTAGAATTTAGGCTTCTTGGACAAGACCACTTCGCCTTGCGACTTTAGTCGCTTAGAGCGAATGGATAACGAAGCGAAGCGGAGGTGTGACCTCATATCGAAGATGTGAGGTTGTACCTTAAATCAGTGGCAAGTTGC